>Ga0116231_10008790_pt1 | contig 17500 bp, 14 predicted proteins | sample S1TSphgellanicum_2_FD_89695 | JGI IMG/M metagenome (GOLD analysis project Ga0116231, IMG submission 89695) | Host-associated microbial communities from peat moss isolated from Minnesota, USA - S1T2_Fd - Sphagnum magellanicum MG | ecosystem: Host-associated > Plants > Peat moss > Unclassified...
ATGACATTCTTCATTTTGCACATTAAATTTTTTTTAAATTCTTCATTTAGCACCTTGTCATAACATTCTTTACCCGCGAATGTTTACCAAATTACACTGGTTGATCTATAATTTTTTTTTTAAATTCTTTAAAATTCTTGCTTCTTTGGGCTTCCATAACATTCTCACACCAAGAATGTCATAACTATGGTGGGTGGACATGCCCACTTGTAATCTAGCCAAAATTGTGCATAACATCTAGTTGTAACAATTGGGGAATCGCGACACTTGTCTATACAAAACAACATCTAATAATTACGTTTGGGCTTTCAAATAATCTACATTATATAACAATACTTGCAAGGGGGTCCATCTAGTAATGGACCTGATAAGAATGATTTTTTGAGGGCCCAATGGTCCAATGATCTTGTTAAACTAACAACTGTTGTGGCAAATTACATGTCTAGATCTTCCTTTTTTTATTGCATTCCGCGCTTTGAGGGGGAGGAGGTTTTTGGGTCTACCAAGCGATTTGCTAATTATCCTCTTAGTGTAGATAATGATTCTCATTGTCCTGACCATGTGAATTTCTTTTGTCCACGAGTAATAGTTCCTATTATTCAACCCAATGTAGGCATGCAACAACCACTTTGTGGTTCTAGTGCTTGTTCACCTTTGGTATTTTGAGGTGGCCTGGAATTGAAGGAAAATATTTGTGTTGATGGCAAGTGGTGGATTGAACGCTGCCTACCCAATTTTGCAATTCGATGTTCTATGTTCTAGAAAACCTTGGGGCTTAAATGTAAAACAAAAATCACCCTTTACAAATCTATAAATGGAATTCCTAATCCATGTTACTCAAGGTTCTGGGTATAATTTCATACCGAATCATTGGAACACCATATGCACTAGTTTTGTCCCAATGATTTGAATTGGTGTGTTAGTGGGATAACACACAAATATGCAGTTGTTAGGCCTTCAGTTCTAATTGTATGGTTCATTTAAAAAGGTATTGACTTTATTTAAAAGGAGGTAACAATTGTAGAAGAAATGGGGTTTTCCTTTGATTACAGTCATGTTTGAAATTTATTTGGTCCCCAATTGTCTAATCGAAGCAATTCACATGTGCTTGCTATGAGTGTTCACAACATTGTGCGGCCAACCAATGCAAGTTATTGGTCCACAATTCATGGTGGCAAGAAGGTGAAATGACCTTTCGTTTTCAACATAACATAGCAACACACCAACAATTGAAAGGTTGGCATCTTACTTACCCAATGCATTGTTTCCCCCCCTTGTTGATGTCCCTTCACCTAGGTATGGACAAATTTAAAATATTGTTTCAGATGACCAAAGATACAATGTGACTATTAGAAATTTCCCTAGATGTTCATGTGTTTACTTTGTCAAAATGTTGGTAAGTTCTTTGGGTGCTCGTAGGGTGTATGTGCATTGTAAACATGTGTATCACGTCTTGTAGACGATCATGTTCTGTGGGCTCATAAAAGAGTTCATTCATCATTGCACATGGAGTTGGGATGAAGTTCAACATTTGTTGAAATGTTCCAAAGTTTTTGAACTCTTGTGATAGTACATTAGAATCTCATTCATAAACCTTTTTGCAGTTGACTAAACTATGTAGTAAGTTTAGATACTAGTTTCAGCTTGATCATTTTGTTTTCCACTCTATAACTTTTCAATCATTGTAAAGTGATGTTTATTTAAGTAATACTTCGACCATTTCAACAAATGTTTGTCAAATATTTAATATATTTTGAAAAGTTAATTTTTATCAAATATTTTTCAAGTATGCAATTTCCACCCATTTCAACATTTTTAAAGATACTATAATTATTGTCATAGAACATTAGACATTTAGAGCATTGTTTACACGAAGGATGATAAAATGCATTAGGTTAAATTAGTAAAAATGCTTGCAAACACTCACGATGTTGCTATTGACAACTTTCTTGGTCAAACCCAGTTTCAAACTCAATAAACCATTGTTCATATCGAAACAAACCATGGATGCGATGTGGCAAAATATTCCAGGGCTTGTCAAAGAATATCTTGCCATGTCATAAAATATTATGTGACATGGAAAAGTATTCTACCTTGTCATTTAATGATATTCATGTGCAAAAAAAATTATTAAAAATATTCCACAATGTGGCATGTAATATGTTCTAAGATTCCTTTCTTGCCCACTTGAGTAGGTTTGCTTGGTCATGCTTGTCCACCCGCCCATTAGCATTGTTGGAGAAATGACAACTTGTAACCTACCCAAATTTAGGTGATTAAACATATATTTGGGTTTTTTTATTTCATTATAAAAAATATTGCAATCATTTTGTTTTTTATTCATGGATGAAATCAATCCATAATCCTTCACATGAGCATGCTTTAAATTCTTTTGTGTGTGATTGGACTCAATGTTTTGTTTGGGAACTTTTTGCCACCTAATGACAAATGTTTTTGATTTTTTTGTTTTTCAAGTGCAAATTTGATTAATTTTTTGCAAAAGCTAGAAAATTTTGCCAAATTTTCAAAACCACAATCTTTGTGCATGTGGAAATTCCTTGATAATAAAAATTGTTGTCCTTTGTGACAAGTGATTTTACCTAAATGATTCACCAAGATATAAGATGAACCCTTAAAGCCCATTCTCTAATTCGCTAAGGGGAAAAAAATTGGACAAAATTTGAAATAACCTTCCATGAAAGTGGGGGAGAAAACAATCAAGGTGTTATTCAATAAACAATGTGTTCAAAATAGGTAAGGAAATAAAATTAGTGTGCCAAATGACCAATTTAATTTGTGGGGTGTAAGTTCTAGGGTCATTTTAAAAAATAATAATAATAAGAAAAAGGTTTTGATATTGAAAAATTGGAGAAATTTTCCAAAAGTTAGAAAAAATTTCATTAGAAAACAAGATTTTTTTTTGAAAATGGTTGTTATTTTTTTGACCAAGAAATTGGGTTTATTTGGTTTTTAGTGTAATAATTCATATTATTTTTCTAAATTTTTGGGATCTAAAAATTAGCCAAATTTTTTATATCACAAAAAGAAAATCATGTTACGCTATCTTATCACAAACTTATTAGGTTTTATAAGTTCTTATAAATTCTATATAAAATTCAATTTTATAGGTTTGTACAAAAATCACATGAATTCCAAGCTTTGGTTAATATGTACAATATTTTAATGTATTTAATATCTTACATATTCAAACATATGAAGCATTGTTTTTGAATGACATATGGGAATGCTCATGTTTAATATATAAAAATTGATAATTTTATGCAAAATTATACCACATTACTTAAACAGATTTACATAAAATGTAAATCATATTTATTTCACATCAAAACATCATAAGTAGAAAAACACACACACACACACACACACACACATATATAAAATTTAATTTTTTGTGTGCAATTTTTCTATTTTGAAGGCCATAGATTCTACATAGACATATTTTTTTATGATTTTCACATGGATTCTGTTGAAATTTAGAAGTTTGTGATGTTATTTATGAAGCAAGATAATTTGTTTTGTTTTTTAATTGTGAGATCCACCAAAACTAGGCATTTCACATCATGTTTGTGGTATCTTTTGGAAAGTTTTCGACAAGGAGGGGTGCATCGGCTTGGTTTCATGATGTTTGGACTTGTGGTGTAAAAGTTCTTGAATATTGAATGATTTTTTTCATTGAGAATTAAATTAAATCATAACTAAAAATTTCAAAGGAATCCAGATGTGCCTTAGATGTGCCTTTGGTGTTGTTGGAAAGATCTTGAGGAGCAAGATTTAATGGAATATATTTTATAAGATTTGGACTTAGGATGGGGGAGATATTGAATTTTAAATTATTTTTGTCATTGAAAATTCAAATAAATCACAAAAAACCAAGTTTTAGAAGGAAAAATCAGTTGAGAACGAGGTCACACTTGAAGGTCTACCATTTAATTCATGTATGAGGAATTGGGACGTGCCTTTGATATTGTTAGGAAAGATCTGGATGAGCAAGATTTAATGAAATTTATGTTGTAAGTTTTGGACTTAAGATGTGAGAGATATCAAATTTTAAGTGATTTGTGTCACTGCAAATTCAAATAAAATTTTTAAAACCAGGTTTTGGAAGGAAAAATCAGTTGAGAATGTGATCACTCTTCCAAAATTGGATATAGGGACTAGGGTTTAGGGTTCAATTTAAAACTAAATCTTGAAGCCTTACAAAACAATTTTCACATGTTGGGTTTTCTCAAGTTTGAAACGGGTTCACATTTGGGCCAATGGCACAAGCCACACTAGTCTACATAATACGAGATGTGATAAATTTGGTGTGTGTAGTGGGAGCAATAAGGAGGCGCACTCGTGAATTGAATGCAGACTTGTCATAGATGCAGACTGGCTCATAAACAAATACTCTCTCTACTTCTCCAACACATTCTTCCACGTCTGTTGCCACTGGCCCCACACAGATTCAAGCTCCGGACCAGGTGCAAGCATTAAGAGCTTGGTGGCCTAGCTGCAGCTGCTAACTTTCTTCTGCAGCTGCTAACTTTCTGCTGCTGCTGCTGCTGCAATTGGGAACTAGTGCCTTTTACCCATGATGAGTGACGACACTCCACAAGAGTAGTTAGTTGGGCAGCTTGTTCCATTGATCATCATCATCCATCCTCTAGAGCTTCTTTTGTTTTTTTTTTTGGTTCTTCCTCCCGAACTTCGTGGGAGAGTCTCGTTCCAGACTGCGCCGGAAGCGTGGTAGTAGTGAAGACTTGAATGGAAATCTTTTTTATGTAGCTTTTGTTTTGTTTTTGTTTTTGGAGTGACCAAGAAAAACTGTTTGTTACTAGTACTGCATTCTTCTGGCATTTCTTTCAATGCCGGTTTTCTGAACTAGTTACATCGGGGTGGCATTTTTTCTACAGAAAGAGTTGTCGAGTGGTTTGGTTATGAGGAGCAGCAGTGTGAGAAGGAATGCGAGAAGTTTGATGGGTTGTTGTTTTTGTTGTTGCTGCTGCCGATGAGGAGAAGAAGTACGTGACCCTCGGGAGGAGTAGTTTCCGGAAACTTGAGTTGCAAACATACATTATTACTAAATATTACACGGTTTTGCAGGTGGAGCATCTGTTGGTACGTTGTTGGAAGCTGACGATTTGACTACTGGCATAGGTACGTACGTGCTTTTTCTTTGCGGGGGGGGGGGGGGGAGAGGGAGGTATGCCGTAGCTCCTGCAACTAGTTGGAGCTCGTCGTGGAAGGAAAGTGCTAGCTACTCAGTGTTCAGGCCATTTTGTAGCAGTTGTGAGGCTGGAAACTCGCAGTGGCTGGAGAGACTTCTATATGATCGGAGTCATGTTGTTATTATTGTTGTAACTAGGTTTAGGTTGCTGACCCCGAGAGCCTTGGAAAATGGTGGAAATGTTGCTGAAAGCCTTGTCCATCTTTGCCCATTATTAGTATGTATGAGTGTTCACGGCTAGTGAGGATCATAGGAGTGGCTTTTTTTGTTTTTCAGAGAGTGGAATAGGTGGTTATCGGTTGACTACTGTGAGGCGCGAAGAGACGTCATTTGCGTGGAATCAGCAGCTCCAGTGGTAGGCTGTAGATCAATCATGTAACCAGCTAGTGGGAGTGTTGAAGTTCAGCAGCCTCTACCATCCATCTGGGTGTCTGCTGTGTCCATGGTAAGCTTCTCTTTCTTCCAAGGTAGCTAGCATGGTGTGATCTTTTCAGGTATGCTAGCCTTATATGCAGAGAACAGTTGGGAGTTTGATGCAGCTCCTGCAAGGGAACATCAATGTCTCTGCAGTTCAATCTTTGTTGTGCACTGGTATTCGCAGTATTTCCATATTTGCTGCATTAATGCTGCACAACCTCTTTGGACATCACTTACAATGTAGTTGCTCAAGTCTTCTATCCATGCGTCCAGTCAGTAATGGGAGCTGGTCTGACTTTCTTCTACTCTTGTCATCTAACTCCAGGTTGTTTTCTATGTATGTCTGCACAGTTGATCTGGCTTCAAGATGGCATCAGAACAAATTCTCAGTCTAGCTGCTGCTACTGCTTGCCGACTCATGTGTCTATATTTGTTCATGCACTTTGCCCTTTATACTACAATGTTGTGCCCCACTTCTGCAGCAAAGGAGCACAGCTTGGTGCGTCAAATTACTGGCTCCTTGGGCAATTCTTCTGTCCAAAGTGATGCACAAGCACTGATAAATTTCATGAGGGAATCAGACCCATCTGGCGTTTTGAAGTTGAGTTCGTCTCTTCAGAAGCCTTGGGTGAACACTTCAGATCATTGCTCATGGTTTGGTGTTATTTGCCGGCAAGGAAGAGTTTGGAAACTGGTGGTGGAGAATCTGAAACTCAATGGGACATTCCCACCCAATACTCTCAGCCGGCTTGAAGGTCTCCAGGTTAGAAATGCACTTACCATGACACAATGTGCTGAAAGGCTTTCAAACTACTTTCCTTACAAGCATCATCAAGTAGAACATAGCATGCTTTTGAACACCAAAGGGATTAAGATGTGCAAACTCCAATGTCTCCTTGATTCTTTCTAGAGGTAGGGTTTAAGGTTGTCTGAAATGTTTGTACTAAATCATTATCAACTCAAGGGCTTGTATTCTTGCTTGCATGTGCTCAGCCTCATGTCATTGGGTGACTGACTGTAGGTGCTGAGCTTGAAGGGAAACATGCTAACTGGCACAATTCCAGTTGATTTGGCACTTGTTGGAAATCTGAAGATATTGTATTTGAATGAAAATCGGTTCTCAGGCGAAATACCTACTGTCTTTTCCACTTTTCACCGCCTCAACGTGTTGAACTTGGCTAACAACAACCTGACTGGACCTATTCCTACAGCTGTTTGTGCAATGCCAGTTCGGGATTTGATACTGCAGGACAACCAACTTTCAGGGGATATTCCTGATAATGTCATGGCTACGAACTTCAATGTTTCTAACAACAACCTGAGTGGCCCAATCCCTCCCAATGTGGCTGCAAAGTATATGAGGACAAGCTTTGAAGGGAATTTGTACCTTTGTGGAAAACCTTTGAACACTTCTTGTTCTTCACAGAATGCCAGTGCACCAGCCAGGACAGCCTTCCCTAGTGGTGCAAAATCTCCAAGCAGTGGCACCAATGAGACATTGTCTGCCTTGCCTCCTATTGCAAATTCCAAGAAGGGTGGACTAAGTACTGACAAGATTGCTGCAATAGTGGTGTGTTCTGTAGTAGTGCTGATTGTTGTAACTTTTATGGCTTTTGTCATCTACTGGAGGAGCAAGTATGGGACTTCAGGTGAAGAAAAGCCCAAAAGAAAAAGAAAGCTTTCATCTGGTTCATGCTCAGGTCATTTCTCAGGCTCATTCTCAACCCAGTTTTCAGGACAGCTTCCAGGCCAGTTCTCTGCTCAGGTGGCACCAGAAGGAGAGGAGGGCTCCACTAGGGCGTGCAATCTTATCCTTTTCGAAGGCGACGACAAAGCATTTGGCCTGGAAGATCTGCTACGTGCATCAGCTCAAATGCTTGGAAAGGGTAGCATAGGCACTGCTTATAAGGCGACACTTGAGGGGGGCCATTCTGTAGCAGTGAAAAGGCTGAGGAACATGAAGAATATGAGCAGGAAGAATTTTGAGCATCAGCTGGAAGTTATTAGGAAGTTAGTGCATCCCAATGTAGCACCTCTTCGTGCTTACTACCACACACCAGAGGAGAAACTTTTGGTGTTTGATTACTATCCCAACGGCAACCTTTTCTCCATTCTTCACTGTCGGTTTGCATTGCCCTTGTTACCCAATCTTAAAACACCAGCTCATGATCAATACATCCAGCATGCTTGTGATAGTGGTGTGGTGCTAGAGCCTATTGTTTGCTGTGAAGTTTTGTTTTCTCTCATTCTTTTGCTGCTCTTCCTTGCCAAGGATCATGAGAAAGGGATAAATACTTCTTTTGCAGTTGGTACTTGTGCTCGATTGGCCTTAGTTTTTTTTGTGGACTTAGGGTGTACTTTTGGGTGACATGTTGGGTGGTGTATTAGTGGGAAGGGTTTAAGCAGAAAAGGAAGTTGAGGAGAGCAGAGATGGGATTGATATGTTGCCATTGCTCTTTGCTGCAGTGAAGCATCCTTCGTTGGAGCCATTGGATTGGACCGGCCGTCTGAAAATTGCTCGAGGGGTTGCAAGGGGTTTAGCTTTTCTGCATGAAACCATCAAGCTGCCACATGGCAATCTCAAGGCTTCAAATGTACTCCTTGACTGCAACGGCGAACCCCATATTGCTGACTTTGGACTGGCACCATTAACGAACAATACATCTGCCACAGGTAACCGGATAGCAGGATATAGTGCACCAGAGTGTGCACAATCACGTCGCATGACACAGAAGGTGGACGTGTATGCTTTTGGTATACTTCTTTTGGAGATTTTAACTGGACGTAAACCGACAAATTCCTCTGATGAGATTGATCTTCCACAGTGGGTATGTTTTCATATGACTTTTTGTTTTACAGCACACCAGGTCCCCCCTCTTCATCAGATTGATGCATGGAAGATGTTACTTGACTTCCAAGGCTGGTTTACAGTGTAAGTGTGCTAGATGTGCTAGAAAGGATCCAGAGGTATAGCTGACTTAGGACATCTTTCCATTAGGCTGCTGTGATCACAGCAGCTTTTCATTATGTTTTTTCAACTAGCTGTGCTTACAGTCATCTCACAGCTCTACTGGTCGAGCATTGACCAATTGCAGCAGTTGTAACAGCTGTGAGTCAAACTGTGACTCACCATCCAATGACATCTGTCCTTTTTTCATGAGAACATGTGTTCCCAGAGTTCTTAACATGATTAATTACATATTTTCAACACACACTTACAGCTCTCCAATGGAAACTGACTGTCCCTACAACAAGAAACAAGGCCTTATGTCAGTGGCTTTCCACTAGGCTGCTGTGATCACAGCAGCGTAATGGAAAGAAACCCTTAGAGGGCTGTACCAAAATTTCATATGTGATCAGGTTCTGGAGGCTGAATATAGCTTGAATCAGCCCCTTAAAGCATAGTGGCAAAGTTTGAAACAAGTGTGTTTGACACAGCCACTGTTGAAATTTGTGATTGTAGGTCAATTCTCTGCCAAGAGAGGAGGTAATTGACAAGGCTATGGGCCGGAGCTCAATGGTGGCTGAAGAAGATAAGTTGGTGCTTCTGGATGTGGCATTGAAGTGCATAGCCTTTAACCCTGAGAAACGTCCCAAGATGAGCAGAGCACTGGAATACATTGAACTTCTACACTTACCAGAGGACCCATCTGACAGTTTTTGTGACATATCTGCAGTGAATGTTGCTCTAGAGGGCAATTTTGTGCACTCATCCTTCAACGCAGAACAGCACTTACCTTAGCTTGCAAAAGGATAGAGTGAATTTTCTGGTAATTCAATGTGAATACATCTGCAACAGACCTGACACATAGTCACAAATAAACCAGTATCTCGGAGCTATCTTTTACCACCCAATCATTTGTCACAAAGTGTACCATAGCTGTGTAACTACTTGAAGCAGATATTTTCCTGATTGTCAGAGCTAATTGAGATCTTTTTTTTGCTTTTATCGCGTTGCAAGCTCGTAGCATTCCTTCCATTGCTGTGTAAACAAAATAAGATAAACCCTGATAAGTAGGCATGATCAGTCATTCATCGACTTGATTGATCTCTGCCTTTATTGGCTACGTTAACAAAATGCAGCCTGCAGCTAGAGAGCCTGGGGGGCCTTTGGTAGTACTCGTTTCTTGATTGGAAAGAGAAAATCTCTTTTCTGGGAACAGCTTAACAATATATATCCTGTACTAGTTTTGGCCATGTGGGGTGGAGTAGAGATTGAAAACTTGCTATGCAAATTCTTGGTCAATAAACCTTGAATTATCCCATGTCCAAATTGCCTCTGCATGTTGTTGGCACAGTTTTGCATTCGTGACCTGATCTCTACAGGGCGAGCATTCAGAGAAGGCTATGGTGATTTTGTTCATTGTAAAGAGCACTAGTTCTCCATTAGTCTCTGATAATATAAAGGGAAGGTTGAACATCATGTTTAACAGCCTTTTCTGGTAATGGCTAAGTCACCAGTTGGTGTTGTGACTTGGTTGGTGATGTATGAAACACATACTATATATCTTGGTAATAGTGGACTGATCTCTTCCATAACTAGTGCATTAGTCGACTGGAAACTTCTTCTCTTTGTTTGTAAACCTAGTGGCCCTTGGACACTGAGAACAAAAGACAATCTAAGAGGAGACCTGACTTAATACATGACAACATCCACTACAACAGAATCTGACTTTTTGGTATGGCAGTGGACTTTGACACTTGGATGTGGTGACGTAGCAACAGCACATATTACAGTAATGTTGAATTATGGTGTTCCTATTTTACAATAACAACGGATGAGACGAAAATGTATACCTGTGAAAATTTGATAGAGCCCATGGTTGATGACATGTTTTGTGAGGCAAGCTTTGAGGTTTCATCCATTTTTATGTAAAATATGTGGTGTTCAACATAACTTGACATTTTTGTGTGGTATGTGCCATTACGATATCCATGTATCATGGTCTACTATGGTCGGAAGACCCATATTCTATTGGGATCATCTGATCCATCTACTAGTGCACCACCCAATGGGAACCTGTTATGACTCAGTTGTGGATGAACTATGAGTGGGTAAGTATCATAGCAAAGTAGGTAGGAAATGTGAGTGGTTACCACATAGGTACTCAAGTAGGTAAGACAATTGGTGGCTACTAGGTAGATGGATGCATGTGAGCAATTAGTACATAGCTAACCACTCTGATTAGCTATGAGATACAAATACATTGAAAAAGTGTTTCATGTTCACACACCATCCATCCTGCATTGTGTGCTGGTGGGTGCTGGCTCACTCGCCATTCTGTAGCAGCAGTGATAATCAGTGTTTTTTTCTCAAATTTGTGAAGTAGGTGGGTTGACAACCATGCACACACAGGACTTAGCCAAATTTGGTCAGAGATCAGAGGGGCAAGTAGAAAATTCTAGGATTCCTCCTGTTTTGTTCACTTGTTGGAACGTATTCTCTTACTATGACAACTTTAAAGTTTTTTTCCTCATAATATGGTGACTTGGGCCCATTTTTCCCAAGAAAAACCTTTGCACCTTCCTTTCTTTTCTTCATTTAGGCGAATTTTTGGGTTTTGACAACAATTGAAGATGGTGTGCTAAACACCTAAAGTCATTTAAACTATCAAATCCTCATCATGCCATCAAGAATCAATGTCTAGGAGGTGGTTAGGAGCCATCTGTGCAATGGATGATTATGATTAAATGGTGTCTCAAGTGACTACATTTGACCATGCAATGCCAAACCTAGCCCTTGCCCATTTCTCCTTCACATCTCCCCTCTCTTGAAGCTAACTACCATCACTTTCAGTAAAGCAAGATGTGAATAGGAGATCATTGGCAAAATGGATTCTAAGGTTCAAGTGGGAAAAGGTTAGTAGGATAAAGTGTTGCATTAATGTGTTGTCATTGAAAAGAGAGGGCTACCTAATGTTGCCTCTGCTGCCAAGAAGAAAACAGTGAAGAAATGCAATTCTGAAAAACTCTAAATTAACACAAAATGCCAAAACAATGCTGCAGTGGATAACCTTCAGTCTACCCTAATCAAATTGATCTATGGACCATGAGGAATCAAGTATCTCCGGCTTCACTCTCTTGAGCCCAACTAGTCTATCATGGCAATTCAACCAACAACTCCCAATCTTTCAGAATGAAACCCCCCCCAAATACCACATATGACTTCAAAGAAGTTGGACAAAAAGGAAACAAGAACCTAGATGCCTCTTTGACAAAAAAGACTTGATAAATCCATAGCTATCTTTCTCCCACCATTCCTCTTCAGAGCTCCCACATTTGTGGGTACTCCTTCCCATGAACACTAGAACTTACTACATCCCAAAACAAATGACAATATTCATCCACATAAACCCAATTACTATGTAAACTACTCTTGAAACCTTTCAAACCTTCATCATTTTCCTCATTTGGTCCCTACATTATTCATCTTACTTGTCTAACCTCCGAAGAAAGACTAATGCGCAATAAAAAAGAAACACGGTCCCCTACCGAAAGGCTCAAATAGTAGTAAGGGCATTCATCCCTCACCACAACTACTGACAGATTATATTCTCTAGCCTCAAAAACTCAAGCACACATACACAATTGTCTTTCCTTCCCCAAACTCAAAGTCTTAGCTTGCAAAAAACTTAGCTTTTCCAAATGAAACTATACCTTATACTTGCCATTCATTGTCTTCAATTATGCATCCCGTCCAAATACAATACAACATTCCATGTTGATCAACCACGAATGCAGCCCATTCCATGAAGAATGCAAAATAGAACTCATCACCTACAATCAACAAACAACACAAGAAAATAGAAAACACACATCAAAAAGATAGAAGTGCCCTCAAGGCCTCATGATGACCAATTGTCCATTATTTTGGCACTTTCTACCAATCCAAATCAACGCAACCCTTCATCCATTAGGTCATTGCATCATTTAGATGTTCACACTAAGAAACGCAAACACATTTTCTTGTTACAATGTTTTTGTTTGGCTTATTGAATGCAAGGACATAAGAGTCAAGCAAGTTGCAATGACAGTAAATGCAAGGTATATGTTCAAGTTTGTTTTGTGGTTTTGTGTGATTTGCTTTCAATGTTTTGTTTTGTAAGGTCTTCTCATTCCAATTTTGATAAAAATGTTTTTTTATGTCTTAAGTTTGTTCCTTGTTTTACTTGCAATCATTATTTTTCTTATTCCAACTTTTTGAATGTTGGTAGCTAAGAGACTTCAACATGGAAGGAGAGGAGCAAAATGACTTAGATATACACATGGTTTTGCACATAACTTTTGCTCATCAGTGTGTCATTTTCCTTTCCTTCTATATATTTTGTAGGATGCAATTGTGTAAATTGTAGTTGTGTGTGTTAAAGGTCATTCATGGTTATGGAGTTGTAGACATTCTATAAGCCCCACTCGATCTTCAAAAATATGTTAAAAAGTTTTAGAAGATTGTTTGAATGGATTTTTCTTATGGTTTTCAATGTTATCTTGTTTTTGGAATCATTCATGACTTTAAAGTTTTTTTCTTGCATTCTAAGTTTTGGAATGCTTTCAATTTTTGAGTTTTTTTCTTTGTTGTTTGAGTTTGGTGGCAACTTGGGAGTTCAAATGTCTTCATTTTCAATTGCACACATATTTCAATTTTTTTGCCTTTGCTTTGTGAGTCATGTGTGACGTTTAAAATTATAGTTGTGTTTGATTTTTGAGGTGCATGCATGCTTTTGCTTTTTGAGACAAACATGGATTTGCGAAGTGATTTTTACCTTCACACTTTGCCTTGTACATGGAATTCATAGTTACAAATGTCTTTGTTTTTTTAGGTGCATGTGGAGCTATAATTAATCTTTATATTTGAATTGCATGCAAAGTTGCAAACTTTTCAGGTTGTGCAAGTTTCTTATTTGATCCAATAAAAATCTTATGAATAATTTGAGAATATTTTTTTGTCTTTTAAGGTGCAGAGCTTTTGTTTTTGCTTTTTGACTTGCACCAACATTTGCTTTTGTATTTTGAGTTGCACAAAAAGTTGCAAAAATTTTACATTTGTTGTCTTTGCTTCTTAAGTCACCCAATATTTTTGTCTATATATTCCAAGTTACATGTTAACGACTATTTCTTGCTTTTCTTTTGTTTTCATTTCTTCTCTTGATTATGACTACCCAAAGGCCTTTAAAACCCTCTACATGGTTTAAGTTTTGCCCCTTTTTTTCACACACCAACGAATCTTGACACTTGGATGCATTAGTAATACCTTTGGAGACAGTATAAACATTTTCACCCGTAATACTTTGATTATTGGCTTGCTACCCATGAATCTTGTGCTCATTCCATCACATGCTTCTACTTCTTTTAGGGGGAAAGCCATATGTTTCTTGAAGTCACTTTTGAAGCCTTTTCTAAAGGTCCATCAAAACCTATAGTTAATGAACCATAAAAGAAAAAATAAAGGAAGGTTGAGTGGAGGTCAATAGGGTTTACCAAGATTCATAAATTACAAGGTTTACTTGGTTTGAATTTGTTTGTGCAGAAAATGACAAGATAAAATGGTTTCATGCAAAGTTTACTAATTGAGGGGAGATATAAGTTACCAATGACAAAATTTGAATATTTAGTGGATCATTCAAGGTTGAAGAAATGTGCATTGGCCAAATGTGGAATTATTGGGCAATTTTACTTGAATGTCCCATTAATTAGTATGTGAAAACTAAAAAGCTTTATGCATCTACATGTCATGAAACAATTGTTACTTGGGTTGAAAATCAAAATAAAGAAAAATAAAATAAAATATATAATTTATGGCAATTTTCCATCTATTTCAGCAAGGTTGGCCCATGACAAAATTTGAAGATTTCAAGGTTCTTTTTGAATTTTCAAGGTTGAAAATTGCCCCCACAAACATTGGCAATATTCTATAGGTTGGACCGTGGTTAAAACAGTGCACAACATTATTCTATAGGTGATCAAAATCAATGTGTAAAAAACTTCATTTATTTTGATGAATTGTGACAAAGTCAGGAATAAACTTGGTTGTTTATTCATGTGTATGTGCTAGAGGAATGGAATTGAATCCCAATTTTGCTTAACTTGCAAAAGGTGATAAATGGAACCGCTTTTGACAATTTCATGTCCTTGATTGTGTGGAATCTTGTTGATTATGGAGGCTTGACTAATATTGAGATTGCCAACAAGTTAATTTGCTTGTGAGCAAATCAAATATGTTTTTGGGGTTTGAAATCTAGTGTCACCACTCAATTGACACAAAAAGATGTTCCATTTGTGAGTGGTGTGCATTGGTGGCTCACTAAACAAACTTGGTTGTCCAAACTTGAGTGCACTAAGTCTATTGCACTAAATTTGGTAACCAAGATTGAATCCTAGTTTGTTTTTATGTACAATTATTTTGCTCGTAGCTTAAATGCCATCTTGAAGTTGGTAAGCTTGTTTGAATTGCAAGAATGCAAAGGTAAAAAGCTTTGAAAAACATTAACACACAATGAATTTCAATGTTATCACCACCAAATAGCATCTTGGTTGATTACAAAACCTTAGTTGTGAAAATGGTTCAAAATGATACAACAATTGCTAATGAAAAAATCAATCATGAACTTTCATGTGATCTCAAAAAATTGTTGGGCCTTTCTTGTGTGTTGTCCTTATCCAAGTTTTCACAAGGGTGGAATGCATTCATATGTGACTTCATTTTCTACAGTTAAGTTAATTAAAATAGATTTGAGAACAATATTGTGCTTTGACACAAACAAAAAGGTTTTCAAACTCACACTTATTTTTCATTGATCTTGTTGAACACATCAATGATTTGTTTTCCTTGACCTAGTGGAAGGAATGTAACACCCAAATTGAACATGTTTTTTTCATTGGAGGCAAATTTTAGATGTCCCATACCACCAATTTAACCACTAACATTGTGGGCCTTATGAGCAACGAGGATTGGGTTGTATTTATTGATCCCATGAAACAACAATGTGTTTTAACTGCTATAGGTTTGATATAAAAGTTAGACAAAAGTTTTATAACAAAACTTGAAATCCTATAAGATCCCTATTTAGGCCCAACCCTAAACCTCAAACCATGTTAATGACAACTTGTGGTATATGATAGTGGTTTTTGTTTGTTTACTAGGTCTTCAAACTAAAAAGATGCCAATTTCTTGAAATTGATTTTAAATTGATTTTCCTCAAACTAAACTTTTGAATTTCTTCCAAGTTGTAGTGCAACATGATTTTTCCACTATTATTGAAAGCATTTAAGTGATGGGAAATGGTCCCCTTGATTACTCTGATGCAAGTCATTTTATGCAAATACCTTCTTTGCAACCTCACATCTATAGTAATGGACGAATATGTCTAGGTAAATTGATTTCACACCTTGATGGTGTATTTTTTTGTTGTCACATTATTTTCCATTGCTCATGTAAACATAGGTTTAACTTATTACATGACAAATTGCTTCAAGCACGCCGGCAAGCAGCTTTTTGCTAATGCCCAACAAATGGACTCCATCACCTGGATTAGTTTGCTGCTTTATGAAGATGACATGGTGCTAATTACAGAGTTTGCAGATTGAGTGGTGGCTACCTTGCAACAGCTAGAGGTAGAAACGCAGTAGTAGGGGTTGACCATTAGCGTGCCCAAAATTAAGTTCATGTGCGTGTGTGCCGAGGGCAAGGCACCACCCTTCCTTGCCATGGCCTTGCGAAGGGAAATGGTGGAGTGGGTCTTTAAGTTCAAATATCTGGGCACCCTAGTGTCTTCCTCTGGGGACATTTTGGCTAAAGTGCAAGTTAGGGTGGTGAAAGCTATTGGCATGTTTGCTTCGCTCAAGCCCATCCTGCTTAACAAGGCAATTAGTCTGGGCACTCGGATGCTGTTCTATATGACATTCATTCCCCTTACCCTTACGTTTGGGTGTGAGTGTTGGGCCCTAAAGCTAGCCACGGCTAGCCACCTTGAGGCCACACACATGTCTTTCCTACGCTCTATGTTAGGGGTTAGCTTGCTGGACAAGATCCACAATGCTGAGATTTTGCGGCATTACGACGTGTTGTCCATTACAGATACTATTAGCCGACAATGGGTGTGGTGGCTAGGTCACTTGGCCCGCATGGAGCCTAACAAGCTGCCCAAGTAGATTTTTCAAGGTAAACTTCCTGAGGGCAAGAAGGGTAGGGGGAAGCCTCCAATATCTATCCAGAAAAGGTACATGGATGATGTAGCTTCCATGTCCATAGGAGGGGGTGGACATTTCCATGCAACCAGGGAGGGCCAGACGTTTTGGGACAACGCCCAGGACATGGCAATTTGGAAAGATCAATGCAATGTGGGCCACTAAGGTTAGTTGAGGCAAGCCTTGGCCGGCAGATGTTGTAGGGTGCAACTTTGAGCACCCTGATGGGCACCCAAGTGTAATTGATTGATTGATTGATGACAAATATAAATCATTTCTAGAAGATGATAGTTTTTTTTCTATTAAGGAGCCATTTATTCAATGTAATTGAGTAGTAGCTGTGTGGTGCATAGATTTGGTGCAACTTGGTTGTCATTAATTTAATTTGGGTGACATTTCTCATGGTCAAATAGATATTTTGCATGACTCATGGTCACTAGCAATGATAGTTCCATCTATTTCAACATTTTTCAATGTTGTCCAATTCAACAATGAAGTTACACTCTTAATTTTGTTCAGAATTCCTATGGTATATTTTAGACCACATGGTGTGTCGCAACCCCACTTTGGCCAAGTGTGGGGGTGAAGCCCAACACTTGGAAAAGTTGGAGGTTGGGAGTCTTCCGGGACTCCCGAATGTTTAGAGCTCGACAGCAAGGGGCAAAACACCTC
>Ga0116231_10008792_pt1 | contig 17499 bp, 18 predicted proteins | sample S1TSphgellanicum_2_FD_89695 | JGI IMG/M metagenome (GOLD analysis project Ga0116231, IMG submission 89695) | Host-associated microbial communities from peat moss isolated from Minnesota, USA - S1T2_Fd - Sphagnum magellanicum MG | ecosystem: Host-associated > Plants > Peat moss > Unclassified...
CACAAGTTTGTGTATTTCATGTGACAAGAACCTTGGAGAGTTCTTGATGTTATGTTTTGTGTTGTGAGCATTATGTTGTAGTTTCCTTTCAATAAAGATTTATGTTTGCACTTGAGTAGATCTTTTATTTGTTAACATTCCTTTGGTCTCAATCTAATGAAATCACTACCTTTTTTAACTCCAACAAGAGTGACTAGGTATTGATGAGCAAGTTCAAGCCATGTCACCTCATTTAGAGGTAGATCACCTTCAAACTCTGGTGTCATAAGCATTATTTCATTCACAAAGTTTTTTTCCTTTTTTTTTGAATCTTCACATCTGCCACTAATTGGAGCGACCAAAACATATGTTGCATATCTGCAAATGGAAACTAGTCCAAAGGTATATGTGCATGAGCCACAACGACACCATTGTGGTCTAATTCACTATCCAAAGACATCATAACTCCATCACCTTTGCCCAATTCTTTCCCATGTACTTGTGCAATTTCACCAACAACTGCTTCAGCCATGCACATTTGAGTTGTTCGTTGCACACTACCAACTATAGTAATCACATTATAACCATCTCCCTTCTTTCCTTTTATATTTTGTTCCCTCAAACCAATTTTAGTAGGCTCGCTAGTTTTTCCACCCCCATAAGAGCTTAATGTGTCAAATTTTTTGAGCATGATGAATTGCATATATGCTTGCTCTTTGATTATATTTTGGCTCAAGTGTTTTCCCGATTTGGCCACACCAATTGACCTTCATCCCAATTTTTGACAACCCCTCTTTGTTTTGCACCATGTCTTCTTCAAATTTTGGCAAGAAATTGCGATTTCCATATCAATCTTTGGTAACCCATTGCTTAGAACCACTAGCCCCATATCATTAAATCATGCTTCCAAATCTTCAAAGGTAGAAAGAAACTCTTGCCCAATAACTTCAAAGAAAATTCCCAAGCCCGTAGCTATGGCGAAAAATAATTATCAAGTACATGGCTTTAGAACCATGCATGTTCAACACCAATGTTTTGACTGAGCATGGAATGCAATGTGGGTGTCTAACAAGTCGGTGTCTAACAATTAAGCTGAAACTTAGTTAAAGCATCCTTACAACAACCTATTAGTAAAACCATCCTCAGCCACATGTGCAAAGAAGTTAATCCTAACTTTTATATCTAGCATGGATGAAAGAAGTTGAAAATGGACACTGGGAAGTTGCACAAGAAAATGCGTGTCTCAAAATATATATAAGTGCATTACTTGAAAGTTCCTAGAACAAGATTATATGTTGATTAATATGGAAATTATTTGACGTAGAGGGAACTCAGATGGAGCATTGGCTACAAGCATATAATGCAAAAATGCTTACTTCAAACAAATCTCCCACAAACTACGTGGGAAGTTTCTTCCCAAGGGCTTGGCCAAGAGGTGCTCGAGATCGTTCATAACCTTTTCAAAGAAACTTCTTGGTCAGCCAAATTAATCAATTCATTTTAAACATTTATTGGTAATATTTCCTTGCAAACACATTCCAAAGTTTGGTTTCCTTGTCCAATATAATCCCCACCTGCCACCCACGTTATATTTTAAGCAACATGACGCACTCTCAACTCCTTGAAGGACTCAAATATGAGTCCAAGTAGAAGACATTAGAAGAGGGAGGAGTCGGGGCACGCTACCTAGCTCACAACACTTTGAGGGGTAGAGGGGTGTGTTGAAGCTCCGAGATGGGACTAGGAAGAGTTCACAAGCTTCACTCACTCACACGGGCCTGCACACAACCCACACAAAGTGGTTAGTGCATAATTGAAGCACCTTTGGTGTTAGGATGAGCCACGGGCAACACGGACACACTAGATTCACCACGGCCCGGACTTGGGGGAAGCCACCACTTTCCCCCTTATAGTATACTCTATGGCTAGCCACGGAGGCTACATCCAAATGGCTTTCTCTCCTGAGACTCCCAAGTGGGAGTCCCGAAATCGCGCCGAATGGAACTCGTGCAACTTTGGAGCCCCATAACTTTGCGAGCAGACCACGGATTGCAATGCAGTCTAAAGCAAAGTTGTATCTCTCATCAAGAGATTTTCAAGGGTATGTTGCACGCCCCCTAAAGCCAAGTAAATCGAGTTGATTCTCGACTTTTTGTGGTCAAGAGTCAAACTGACAATTTGACTCCCAGCCCTTTTTTTGGCCATAACTTGTGTTTTAGATATCCAAACGAACAATGCGGGCCCATTTCAGACATATAAATTCCAAGAGCTTTCCAATGATATAAAAAACGCCACAAGCCATGAAGTTTTGGCCCTAAAATTGCTCTTTAAAGTTTCGAAAGTCCACTGGGACTCCATCTCCCAAAGTGGGAGTTGCCTTAGGAGTGTGAGGGTTCACTCCCTCACACTTTCTTACACTCCTCGGAGTATGTGATGTGACTCCTGGGCTTCCTCTTGGCTCGCAACCTTGTAACCCCTTTGCCTTGGTCGCAAGCCCAAAGCTAAAGTTGCGACACAACAACCAACATGGCATTTTTCGCTACAAAACATGAAACACATAAAAATACAACAATGGTAGGACAAATGAAATTAACACAAAACAAATTTCAATTTAAAGATCTAGTCATGGTTGTTCAGATAATTCAATACTCCACAACTTTTGTGCCAAATTGGATGTGCTTGTACCAAGAACACTTAGACAACATGGAGATAAAATAATCCATTTGTTCAACTTCATCCCTTTTTCTATTGAACTTGTGAAACCCCAAATCAGCCAAGTACCTATCATTTCAACTTCATCCTTTGTAGTCTTCTCCTTGAAGGTCATGGGATTATCCAAGTTGAAATTTCTTGAAACACCCAATTCTTCAATGAAAAACTTGTCATTGTTGTCAATTCCCCATATAAAGCTCACATAAGAACACAATACATAAATAGCTAGCTTAGATTATGACAAAGTTGCCTTCATAGACTAGTACTGCTTAACAAAAGTTTAGCTTAATGGGCCAATTTCATAATACACAAATAATTGTCCAAGGCTTCCATGAATTTTTGAAGTTGGATTGTGCAATGAATAGTAGTAGTGAAATAAAGGGACACCAAAGAGTTACACATGGTGATATGGATGGTTCACCAAATGGTTTTGACCATTTTAGATTTGGTCTCATTCCCCATACACAACTTTGATCCCTCTTCATTTCTACAAGATATTTTCATATATAAGGTGCCCTCTCAAACTTGAGCATGGGATCAAGAAAGTACCAAAGTCATGGTGAGCCTTAAAACCATTTGCATTGCTCACAGGTAGTTCAATCCTAAAAAAAAAGTGAAATGCTTGGAAATAACATTAAAAGTATGAAAAAGTTCCATCAGTTTTTTTCACTACTAGAAATTTTGTCTTTTGCAACTTGTCTTTTGCAACTAAAAAATGTTGCATGCAACTCCAAAATAGTTGCATGTGAGATTTTTTAGTTGCATAAGACAAGTTGCAAAAGACAAAATTTCTAGTAGTGTTTTCACTCGCAAAACCCTATCCTTTTTGTGAGCTATTAAGAGAATACTAATTGAAATATATCTTAGTTGTGGCATACCTAATGACTACAAAAATATAAAATGTCAACCTTTGAGTTGTAATACACTTGCACTGCCATCCAAAATTGGAGTATGAATATTCATGACCTTATCAGTTCCTTCATACATGTACAACCAACTTCTAACCATTTTGTAGAAAATCACAAAGTTACTTAGACATAAATAAAATCCAATTCAAAATCATGGACAACTCTAAAGGACTTCGTGCAAGTATTCATCAACCTATGAAACATAATTATATCTTTTTAAAAATTTGAAGCCACGAGAACATTTATAATGTGTGGTTTTTATGAACCCAAACATCAAGCACATGGGGCAACATGACTAGTTCAATCAAAATGCACAAATGAATTCAATTAAGGCCTTTTCTTAAATCAATAAAAACCTAACACCCACTTAGCAATACTCATACGTATATTAGTTTGCTCACACCTCTATTGGTTCATTCATGATTTTGGTGGTTAGCTAGGTGGTTGAAAAATACAAAGCTATTACATTGTTGCCATCTTGCCTTCCATAAGTGATTCCAAGTGAAAGATCTATGGATATCATGATTTGCCATTCCAAGATATGCATTTTGGGTATTCAACATCATCTTCAAATTGTTCTTATAAACCTTAGTAATCCAATGTCCTTCAATGTTTAACCCCGCATTCCAAAAAGCCTAATGTTGTTGCAACCACACCCAATTTACACCCTCCAAGTTCCAAGACTTGGACACTTGTTGATGGCATGTCAATGCGTACAAAGATGTCAACCACGACTAAAGGAGGCATAAATAATATGCCATAACTAATAATCATTAGACATATGTTCTCAATCTTTAAATTGTATTTTTTTGTGATTATTTTGTTATAACATTCGAATGCATGCATCTACCAACCATGTGAAGTTGGTAATAGTTCGACCTAAGGCTTTCAATCCCATCCATCAAGCCAACTCTTCATCACGAGTGATTTTTTCAATTCTAGCATGGCCTTGTGCATGTTTGATGGGTGGCAACACCAAATGGCCCAAAGAAGAATTTGGCATAATTCCCCTCATATTTGACCCAGGTAATCAACACCATACCTTCCTTCATGCAATGGGACATTGCCAAATGCTTGCCCGTTGTGCAAAAGGTGGCACTTGGGACAATTATCAGGTGAGTGGAATGGAATTATGGTAATCCACCCTAGGATGTAGTCCAAGACATTTGAAACATTGATAACCATCTAGTAATAATGGACAATTTTGACTCGAGTGACACACATTTCCATCATTAACATAAACACAACATAAGAGACAATTGGGTTCATCAAGAGCAACAAATCAACAAAAATTCATCAAGGATGTATGATCTTCATTCATGAAAAAAGTGAACATTGTTGCCCGCATCCTAAACATCGGCAATGGCAAGGGTGGTTTAAATGACACCACTTGTGATTGTCGTAAACAATTGTTGTACAATTGTGCGGCTAGAATTAAACTACATCGTTGGGATTGACCATCAACAACTAAATGAAGATTGTGCCATCAACAATTCTCCATGTCCATGATCCAAACATCGGGTTCAATAAAGGATGAATCAATGTGCATAACTTCAACTCCTAATTTTGTACTAAAAATCATTTGGTTAATACCAGGTTGACCATCACGAACAAGTCGGCCACCATAACACATGCTTCGCTCAAAAGCCATGACTGTAATTGTATATTCTAAGTGTCTTCATCAAGATGGGCATGAAGATGAACAAACCTAATACATGCTACATTATTGGCATTTGATGCCATTCATTCAACAGACTGTCGTGTTAAGCAATATATAATTTCCTTATTAGTTTCAAAAGATACATTGCAATCCCATTCGATGAATTGTTGAATGATTTCATTGTCCACATCAACCACTTCGTCAACAACATACCCAATCAATGGGTGCACTGTCAACATCCGAATGACAATGAATGTTGTGGACATCACAATCCTAAGGTCAATCTCTTGAGATGGGGACAAAGAGGCTATCAATGTGGCAAGTTAGCATCCCACAGCCCATAATGGTAATAGGTGCTTCATGACTAATCTAAAATTTGACAAAAGCAAATGCACTTCATCTATAACAACACAATGAAGTTTTTGCAAATGGTTCAATGTATGTGGCAATTCCACAAACCTTGGAGTTACTACACATTCCACTAATACGAATAAGATGGATGGAGGATCATCAAACATAGTTATGTCCATGCCATAGGTTGCATATTGTAAACCAGCTTGACTTGCATCAGTTTCATGTCTGTTGACAAGGATAATGAGAGGTACCACCATAATGATGGTTGGACTGGTGACCATTTGTGGGATCATGAACATAGTTGATTTGCCATGTCCTGTGGGCATGACCACCAATAAATCAAGTCTATTTTCCAATACTAATGTCATAGTTAAGCCTTGTTCCTTACATGTCCATTGTTCATGGCCTAATTGACAAAAAGTTCATAGAGACACACTTCATGTGTTTGATCTTGAGGTGGTGGTGGGATGGCGAGTTGAGTGGTAGTTTGTGTGACTAAATATATGAACGATGCAAGGAAAGATGCACTCTTAGATTACAATGGATAATGGCTATTGGGTTGGTCAATAACCGTTGGAATCTCAATGGTTGAATACCTGATGGAAATGAATTGACAAAGCTCCAATTGAGTTGTAACATGCGATGTTATGCTTCAATTGCCAAATTGTATGTGTACATTTGTTGAGTGTTCATGAATCTATGATCATTTAAACAATTGGCATAATGTCGTGTAGTTGTGGTTGAAGAGTGCCTTGATGTTTTGTCAATGGGAAGTTCAATGTAATAATTTTATTTGATGGCACCGCCAAAATAAACAACAAGATGACAACAATCTGCAATCCCTAAATCAAGATTTACATACTCAAGGAATGCAATGGCCACCAAATGGGAAACATTTTGGCCATCCATGGCTGCATCTCGTTGAATGGCCCAAATGTTCATGTATTGTTGGGCAACATCAATATTTCCATGCATACCAACAATCAATGATTACATTGGCCTCACAAGCAACATATATTCAATGAATAACAAATTTAGTTCTAGAGGTAGGAAACGAAGTATCAATTTGATCGGCAACCTTGTGTTGGTGCCTTTGTGGTATCTCTAAAAAGTCATAATGGTGCCATCTAACCAATAGAGTGTCCTATTCGGATGCTCTATGTTGCGAATGAAATAACTTTTATACTCTTCACCATGAAAAGAACCGCTGGCAGTGAAATGCATGAGTAGAAATAACAATGCATGCATACGATCAACTCTTCGTGCCCACATTGCCAAGGCATTTTGATTCCATATAATGGATTGATCATTGTTTTTGCCTTTGATAAAAAGACTTCGAGTATGCCAATCACTTAAAAAGTGGATAGTAAGATTTTGTCCATGACGATGGAATTCATTACAGGTATTTAATAACAAGGAATATCCAACATTGTTTTCATTCGCTCCGTAAGTAATGTTGCCTTCAGCTATCACTTGACTAACCTAAGTTGTTTAGAAACCTAGTAACAATAGTTGCTCATGACTTTATTTGCATCACTAAACAACTTGTCAACTAAGTTTTGTAATGTGTTAATGGTGATAGTTTGACCATCAATCGTGCATGCCAAAGGACCAATCCAAACAAGTCTTGGGATGTTTGGGTCATCACCCAACACTATGCATGTAAGGCGCATGGTCTTTTGTGGTCTATCGAACGGTGTGTCCTTAGCATTATCACGAATGCCAACAAGCCACTAAGGGATGGTTGGGTGATCAAGCTACCACATTGGATGCACAAACTACATGAGGATTGTACATCTCCACCAATATTGGAGAATGGCTATGGGACTTGTGACATGTCAAACATGTTCAAAGGCAAGGTTGGTTGATGAAGGTTCCAACTTTAAATTGTTCATAATTAAAAACCCCATTATTGGACAACTAGTTTGTAATTCTTGTTGAACAATTGGACATGTTGATAGTTCGTAAATGTGTAACAACACCATGTGGATATGAACCAAAAAAATTTCATTTTTGTTTGCATCTTGTCAACATTGGATATAAGAAATGAAATTCTCCAATGCATTTGCTAGATCCAAATGCAAATTGCCAATAAGATTGACAAATGGTTTATCATCCACTAGGTTGTTATTTCTTGATCGGACCATTATAATGAAAAACTTGTTCATTAGCATACAATATTTACTTATTGTGGATGGCACCCAAAGCTGGTTGAGCCCCACTATGGCCACATGGGAATCTTCAATAGAAATAACCAATCGCCTTAGATGATATGGCACATGAACAATCATGGTCTATGCAGTCTCCAAATATGCTTAGACCATCAAGGGCAAGCGTTCCACATTGAATTCCCCATTGATCAAGGTCAAGAGCATGTTTATTTGCTTTATATGGTCCAATGGTGTACATGCTGGAATGATGTGGTTGACAACTAGTTCATACTAATGAGACATTCTGAGCCATGGATTCAATTCACAAATTGATGGATTTTGTGTCACGTTCAATATTGAACATTGGTGGGCCTCTAATGAAGCATGTACTTGCTCCTTAAATTAAAGCCCTACTTGATCACCTACAAGCTCCATATTTTGGTGGTCAACACCAAAATATGCGGTGTAATCGACCTTTTTGAAAAGGCACTGCACTTGGCATGGTTGACAACTTGCATTAACTAGTAAGAAAAAATGGTTGGTCAAATGATGATTAACGATAGTCTTCTTGGAAGTGTAATAGTATGCACATCCATCTACCTTGCATCGATATCCATTGACAACCGTGATCCTTGGGACCATTGGTAAGAATTTTTATTATGGAAATGTGGTATATTTTTCAAGGTGATGGTCTTGCACTTGGTGAATTCAATATCATCAAACAATGATGTGAAATCCGTAACAGGTGGGATTGTACTCACAGGACGTTGGCCACCATTACGATGTCATTTGGGAGTTCAATGATTATCATGCCCTAATAAGTGGTTATGCACTTGGCAAAGCTTTGGCTCCAAACATACATTACAAACCTTGCACAACAATAGATGAATGTCATCCATGATGTTTAAAACAACAAGGCCAACATCACGAAACAACTCTGGTGTTTGTTTGATGGGCGGCTAAATTATTATGCCCATTGACATTACCTTTTGCACATTGTCATCAAGATGCTTATTTAGGGCTAAATTGTTTTGCTCCAAATGTTGCAATTTGAAATGGGATTGGAGGTTATCATTGCACCTAAATGTCCTTGTGCAACAATTAATGGGGCAAGGAAATTTGTTGTTAATCGATCGATTAACAATAATTCAACGAGTGATAGTATGAATCTGACAAGTTGATTGATGCACCAATCGATGATGTCCATCACGTTGATGAGAAGTGGTAAAAAAAAAATTACATTAAAGGCATTTGAAATTAATCATGAATACCAGTTGACAATATATAAATGTTTGTGAAAAAAAAGAGTTGCAATTAATAATAATTATTGATATATCAATATATCAATAACTCAAACTTTGTCAAACCAACCTTACACCTACACACATATGAAATTCAATTTTTGATGTTAGTCTACGCAACAATTTTCCCTAGCACAACATCTACAAAAGATGACAGTGTTCAAATTCATTCATACACCAAAGATGTTTGGTACTTGTGCTTACTTAGTCACATTGTTGGAATAAGTTTGCACATATATGGAGTTGAATTTGTGATGCGATTCAACTAATGTGATCTCTCCACCTTGTAACTTTTGCAAAATATGGCAATGTGGGAGTTGAAAGATGAAAACAATATAAATTTTATATGCACAACAAATTCCAAATGCACACACTTCAAATGTTTGGAGCTCTGTAAACCAATATATCTTAAACTAATGTTTGCCTACTATGTTGATTTGGTATTGTGTTGAAAAACATTCATTTCACCAACATTAATAACATTTTTGAACCATCAAAAAATACTACAAAGATATTAGGTATAGTCATACAAATTTTGTTGCAAGCTCATCATTCTATCTATGGTAACAAGTTTCATTTTACAACATGCTACATGATTCACACAAGAGCTATATATCCATAGTGATTTTCCATTACACTTCAAAGCCACAATGACAATGACAATAAATCAAGTTTTGAGAGGAAAAAAAATGTAGATGATGATGGTATGCATTGATATTTTGATACCTACACTTGTTCATAGTGTTCAAACCAACTTGCATGTGTATGGAGTTGAACCTGTGATGTTTGTGTTGCAATGCCCCCTCCCAACATAACATATGCAAAAAACAATAATTCAAATGTTCATGGTTTGAATGATGGGCCAACCTTGTGTAAAAGTTTTCAAAATGCATTGGTGAATTTTACATGGAGCTATGTGTTATGTTGTTCAACTTAGGAATAAAAGTTTGGTGTTGTACATTGTTATATTGCACATACACAATAACTTTTGGTTTTCCAAATCATAAGATTTTGTAAGACAAATTCCCGTTGCACAGACAAGAAAATTGGAAAAAATAAATCTCCAACCCCCCATGTTTATCATGTGTCTTGCTTCAATTTATTATATTGAGGAAATTGATAAATTATGTACTTAAATGTACTTTGGCCTTCATCGCATATTGTGCAACCTTTTATTGCCATCCATGCATATATGTTACTTATATGGATAAATGGAACCCTATGTGTGGATAATCCACATTTACTACATTGTCCAACCATATACTTGGGTGAAGGAATGTGAGGTTTTTCTTTTCTTTTGTGTCTTGAGGGTGAATGAAGGTGGAAGGTGAGTTGAATATTCTTCCCTCTCTCATAACTTTTTTGGGAGGTAATGCAAGGGTTGTTCACCTTAATTTTTTTTCCCTTTTCTTTCACAACTTTTTAAAGATGTAATGTATAGCCCATTCTCCTTGGTTTGTTCCTTTTTTCCCCTCATAACTTTTTTTTTCCTTCTCTCTCCTTTCTTGTTTTTTCTTCTTTTCTAGTTTTTTCTTTGTTTTTTTTTCACTATGCCCATAATTTCATGTTTAACTCTCTATTTTTATTTTTATTTTGTAAAATTTTGTAATCATTTTTTTCTTGATCTTTATTTATTTTATTTTTAAAACATTTTATGAACCATTTGACCTTTGTTTTTTTTCTTTCCCATGCATTCTCTCACAACTATTTTAACATAAATACTAGTTGGTTCATTTTTGGTCACAATTCATAAAGGTGGAGGTGTTGAAATATTATTCTTTTCCCATAGATTATGAAGGGTCAGTGATATATTTTTTTCCTTTTTCCTTAAGGGGGTACTTTTAACTTGCAAGTTTTTTTTGTTTTGTTCAGTAAATCTTCCAAAGGAGGGTGGTTTTCTTGGTGATCATGGGATCATAGGCCACCCCACTTTGGATCTTTCTTTTTGGCTTTCCTTATTTTTAAAAAAAAAATTGCTTATTGGTTTTTATTTCGTTTTCCTTCATTTTTTTGTTTAATTGTTTTCTTTTCTTTTCTTATTTCTATCCTCCCCTCTTTTCCCCTAATCATTTTTTTTCTTCTTTTTTAAAATTTTTTATAAAAAACTCTGTGCCTCTTTTTTTTTCTTGCCATATTTTTTATATTTTCCTATTTTTTCTTGTTTTTTTTGTTTTCGCATGATTTTTACCCTCCTTGCTACATCAAGCCACCATGCTAATTACCATTGAACATGATGAGGTACTATGTTATGTTGGTAAACATGTTGAATATGGTTCGTGTTTTTTGTTACCCACACTGTTCAATTTTAGATGATATGTTTGCTTGATTTAGATGACCTCCTCTTGGAGGTTTAGAAATAAAAGGGAGTTTATAAAAGATTTCAACGTGTTTCCTATCTTGTTGCCACTTATTGCTAAACCCTTCTGTGAATGCTAACCAATGATGTTATATCAAAAAAATAAAAAATAAAATCATTACTAGCAATGTAAAATATAAATTTTTTATTCATGTAGAATAAAAAATTCACATTAAATGTTTTCCAATATATAATATATCTAACATTTATATTGCACACAATATACTCTTATTTAAATTTTTAAAAATATATAATTTGAAATTCTCATCATTACATTTGTATCCTTGATTTTAATTGCACCAATATTCATCATATTAAAACAAGTCTTGTTCTTGAGGAAATAATGTTCTATTTTCTTGAATTTGTAAGTTTTTATCAAATTTATATGATTATATAAACCTTGAAATAATTTTAGTTCTCAAATAATGCAAATTTGTACTTTGCTCGGGAAGGAAAATGTTTTGTGGAACCATTACAACAAGATCCTTTTGCCAAGTCCTTTTTCCCTTGGAAAGGTAGAAAAATTCATGTTTGATTCTATTTCTTTGATTGATAAGGATTTATATATATTAGTATGCATTGTAAAATTTGATAAAATTATAAATTAACAATTGAAAAGTACAATGAACTATCTTACCCCCACTAGTGGATGGATGTGGTACAGATGCCATCCTAATGCAAAGAAAAAATTGAATGAAAAAACTTTAAAAACCTCTTTATGACATTTCCAAGGTGAAGCTTCAATTTGATTTTTGTGTAAAATAATTTGGATATTAAAGTGCTTCCATAACTCTAGAATGCTTTCCAACCTGGGGTTCTCGTCATGGATGGGATTAGATATTCAACCTTTCTTACCATGGATGGATGTATGGATGTTGGTGAGAGTTGGTTCAATATGGGAATGGACAAATAGCCTTTGGAAGGATGATCTTTCTTGTTGGTGCATGATCCAAAATTGGGCAGATTGGATGAATGGTCTTTGGAAGGATGAATAAGAGTGGTGGTGCTCATTGCTCAAGTGGTATGTATGACTATGGAGGTCAATACATGAATCACGTGGATGATGGGCGGCTATGAGTTTGGTCGACAATAGAGTTAGAGAAAGCAAGGTGCAAGTTAGGGTTCGGTGAGTTACACATTTGGTGTTATGGTGCCAGGGGGTTTTGTAAGAAGCCCAACCAAGCAAGTAATCCCACAAATTTGTTTCCTTAAGAGTTAGGGAGTAAAATGTTACAAACATCTCCTTTTGTGCATGTGTCTCTCTAATTATCGTCATGTTGTGTTAAGGTTCTTTGAAAGAAGAGGTCACACAATACAAATCAGATCTTAAAAAGTTGAACTTTAAGGTCTTGGTGCAGGGGTCGATATTCAAACCCAACTCTGGTATATAGTTCAACAATGTGTTGGTGTTATTCTCACCAAATAGCTTGTGAGTTCACTTGCTAATGTTTTTACACATAGTATGGGTGCCTCTTTTTTAATACCCCTTTGCATAGTCTTGCGTTCTGACCAAAAATCTAAACTTTATGTGCCATGTAAACGTTGACTACTGGTGCACATTTGTAATTAGTCCAATTACCTACAAACAAGCAAGTTGTTGCCCATGTTTTGTAGCCATGACAACTTCCCTCTATAGCAACTCTAAGACTTGATCATGTGGACCTTCATTGTGTTTGCTTTGAGCAACTGTACACCATGTTTGAACTTTCAAAATTGGCATTCAATAGTTGTTCTAATTAGATCACTCCTCATGTAATCAAGTTTGTTGCTACTTACAATTCTAATTATGATGTTATCCCTTGGAGTTCAAGTTTGGAACAAATGATCAACATTGAGGTCAATGTGGTGAAAGTGGTGTTTGGACAAATTTATACAATGTCATGTGGCAAGCAATCAAAAAGGTGAGAGACTTCTTTGCTCAACATGTAAACAAGTAAATCTCTATAGCAAAATGGGAACTTGATTTGTTTCTTGGTTAACTTTTTCCAAAATTGGTGGTGGTTTGTAACTTTCGTGTCCTTTTTTATGAATATTTGTGATGTTTATGTGAAGTCCAATGGTGGTTGTGGTAAGACATGAACATAAATCAACATTGCTTATATGTGCCTCTAACCTTTTGCTTTTGTTGACCAGGTATCTTTTCCATAGATCCTTGTTAACTGTGAAAGCAATTTATGCTTTCCCATGGTTTTTGCCCAATTCTAAAGTTTAGGGTATTTACTTTGGTAGAAGTTCAATCTTGTTCCTAGTTAATTCCTTCATGTATGTTTATCAGAGTTCTAGTTTTTGGACTCTGGCATTGCTTCTCACATTAAATACTGGAACTCTTCACGTTCGATATGAAAAAGAAAAGTTGAACACAAGTTAGTTGTCTTCCCCTACATCTAGGTGCCACTTTGGCTTGGCTTCAGTGAAGCAAGCTGTTTTAGTACATATTTCGAAGCATTGTCACTTGATCCTCTTCTTGTAAGCAATCACATTCAAATGGTAGAATGAATGCTCATGTTAACTCATGTTAGTGTCCTTCAAATTTTGTGATGCAATTAATCTTTTGGATTTTTGAAGGAAACAAAGATTTATCCTATCATTGATTGCTTGTCACTTCTCATGCAATCAAGCTTACCATTGCTTAATGTTCTAATTAAAAGTGATGGAAAGTGTTGTCTTCCCTCAAGATTGCACAACTGGATTGACCAAAGCCTTTTTTTTGTGTAACTATAAAAGAAATTATGATATTTTGTGGATAGTCTTCAAGGTACATTGTTTCACTTCCGCCTAAAGGAAAGAAACATACGGTGGTTCTTCAAGAGCTACAAGTGATTGCCCATGATAAACAACACACTGATTGCCCATTGCATTTATGTTTTGACCTATAGTGATGTTGATCTTGTGATGCATGGATCATGCGAAAGAAAGGGTGTCTTGCATTTCTAGCTCATAGGAATGCCAACATAAGAAATCTTGGCCATGTATGTAAAGATGGATTGATGGTTAGGTGTTACATATTAGTTTCAAATCTTCCCACTGTATTAATTTCTTTTTATTGTATCCAAATTGCATGTGATTACATATATAATGAGAGTTGTTGTGACAAGTCAATTTCATTATTGCAGCTTCACATAACATGATAAGTGGTGGGGCACGAGACCTAGTGACATATTCACAACCTCCAATGGGAAGACAATTGAGGTTTATGTTGAGAGCTAGACACTTCCTTGTGAAAGTCATGAAAGTGCGATTATTTTTTAGCCCCTTACAAATATTCCCTTGCCATTAACATGTTATATTCATTAGGTTGTGGCAATGATGCATGCCACTTTTTAAAGGCTATTGATGCTCAACATAAATTTGCACTTGGAACTTTTGTTTGTGTTGGTTAGCCAATAGTTGATAGGGTCTGTCCCTCTTATTTCCCACCCATCCATGAATCCTCCTTCTTTTGCTTGATTTGGTCAGCTTCAATTTCTTTTACCGATTTCAACCCATCGTTTTTTTTTGTGATAAAAAAAGAATTCTTATTTAGGGCTAGAAAATTTCTTTTGCTTAGAACTAACATTCTTGTTTATAAAACAAAGGAGACTTTCATAACAATTTTCCTTTTGGAGTAATTTGTTGATGTTTTTAAAATTTGTGGATTGACACCTCTTGAGGAGTCGCATGGCTTTACTAACCTTTTGATTAATCTTGATCAAGGTTTGTGCGAGTCAATTGACCTTCAAGAGGTGTCCACCTTCAACGTAAAAAAACACATCCCCGTGCAACCTTCTTGGTTTTTTCACAACTAACATTCTTCTTTATAAAACAAAGGAGAGTTTCATAGCAATTTAGGGTTCAAGGTAATCTTTTATTGGGTTTTAAAAATTGTGGGTCGACAACTCTTGAGGAGTTGTATGGCCTTACAGACCTCTTGATCAATCCTAATCAATGTGTGTGTGAGTCGATTGACCTTCAAGAGGTGTCCACCCTTAATGTATAAAAATACATTGCCATATAACATTTTTGGTTTTTTCACAACTAACATTATTGTTTATTAAAAATAAAAGAAAGTTCCATAGTGATTTTCCTTTTGCAATAATCTTTTAATGGTTTTCTAAAATTATCAATTGACACTTCTTAATGAGTTGTATGGCCTTACATGCCTTTTGATTAATCTTGATGATGGTATGTACAAGTCAATGTACTCATCAGGTGTCCACCTTCAATCAAATAAGATATGTGGGTGAAGGAATGGGGTTTAGGTTCACTGTAACCAAACATGAATTGATGACAACATTCTCCAATGGATGACCGAATTCGTATGGATTTTACAACAATAGTAAGCACTCAAATCTCTAGTTTTGTTCATGTATTTATGATGAACCTAAATCCTAAAACTATCTAACCTTTTCTTAGGACCTTCCAATTCCACTCCCATTTTCAACACAACATTTTCGCATGGCAAGGGGTGAGTTAAGGTGCGATGTGGGATGAACACCTTATTGATTTCCCTGTTGCCTTCTTTAAAAAGTAACCACACAAATCATAATGTTAGTTTTTTTGGGTGTGCATCTTTGACTATACCATTCAGCTTCCATTGGTGATTGATTAATTTCTCCATCACACCTTTCTGTGAGCTTCTCTCAACCATGTGGCACATATACCTTTTTGCACAACAATGGTCACCAAAGTCTACTCTCATTATGTTATTGTGTGGCCATTGCCAACAACGGCTATAATCTATTGGATTGTCTATAGTGCATTAGACATTGTTGGTAGAGGTTATTAAAAATTCCCTTTTTTGAGATGTTGCTAAAGTCCCAATTGGAATTTTTTAGGGGTTTCATTTCACACTTCTACTGATATGATTTGAAGCGACGACTCAAAAAGAAAGTCCAATTGAAGAATAGGCCTTTTGACCCACTTGAATTTTGTAATTATCTTATAATTGTTGTCTCTAGAAATAGGTCTCCTCTGCATACAATAGAGAGAGAACGTTTACCACATTACAAAAGCAAAAGACATATTATCAAATTAACTAAATGATTAATGGTTTCAACTACCTCATTTTAAAGAAAGTATATGTTTATGCAAGATAAATAGGTAAAATTCAAAAGGCTTTTATTTATGATTACTAGATTGTATATTTAGGCTTGTTAAAATGCAATTGTCTTTCTAAACCTCCAAATTTTCTTGTATTTGAGGGAATGCTAGAGGTCTTGCCATCGTTAATCTTTGCAAGTTTAAAACTGTAAATCATGTGTACTTGCATTTTTCTTATTACATTCTGTGATATTTGTGTTTGACTAAAAGTTATTCATATGTGTCTTAGTTATGTGTCAAAAGTGTACAAATGGCTTATTAATACATATGGTCCATCTTTGTGTAAGTTCCATGTGAAACGTGTGTAACATGGCTTATCAATACACACAATCTAGGATTTGTGCCCTAGCAACCCAAAATCTACCCATAAACTCAAGTTTAATTACCAACTGGTTGATGGCAACCATTAATCCTCCTCAATGATCCATGTTACTCACTTTTCGCTTTAGGTCTCCTAGTGCAAGGAAGGTTTTGTTTGGGAGTTCGACTTGTTATTTCAAACAAAGCTTCCACATTTGGCTAAGCTTTGCTTTTGCAAATGCTGTCACAATGATTGGCTACACCCTACATAAATGGACTTTTGACAAATTTGTTTATTATTTTTTTCAAAGGCCTAGGCTAGAACAAGTTCATCCACTTTTTAAATAAACACCTTGTAGTGTTTCAAAGCCTTGTTGCTAAGTTGACTGATAAGAGAAGGTGAAATACATGTACTAAATTAGACACTAATGCACAAGGGAAACTACCATAACAAATATTAATTCATTTGAATTATGTGAAATGTGAGGATAATGAATCTAATAAAAAAGAAAGATCACAAATTTTGAAATGAACAACAATACTAAGGGAGTTTGATGGCATCAACCAAACCAAAGACTGGTCATGAAGTTGAACCCAAAAAACTGTGTAGCCAAATTATTGGATAAGGTTTGTTAGACTTGGGATGAAACTATAATCGTAACCCCAAATGATGAAAATGGAGAGGAAAATCCAAAAGAAA
>Ga0116231_10008793_pt1 | contig 17498 bp, 13 predicted proteins | sample S1TSphgellanicum_2_FD_89695 | JGI IMG/M metagenome (GOLD analysis project Ga0116231, IMG submission 89695) | Host-associated microbial communities from peat moss isolated from Minnesota, USA - S1T2_Fd - Sphagnum magellanicum MG | ecosystem: Host-associated > Plants > Peat moss > Unclassified...
GGGAGAATTTCAACTTGACTAAATTCCTTTTTCCCACTTTCATCAATTATAGATATCCCATACAAATTTCTTTCTAGTGAAAACCCTTTGGGAAACTCAAAAACGTTTATATATAGGCGCGCACAGATTCCCATTGTATTTTTATATTAGCTTGATTTGCTGGATTTTCAAGCAATATCTACCTTTAGATATAAATTCTCAAAATAGCTGCGCATTCGCTGGAACTTGAACTACTATTATTAGTATGCTGGGAATCTGTGCGCACAATATATATAGGGTTTTTCGGTTCTCCTATCCTTAATATAAGACTTGGATAAGAATTTCTCCTTTAACTAATGCGAAGTTTCTAGATAATTTATTCGCTTATTTCTAGGTACTTGCAAATGTTTTTTCCATGATTTGCGCACCTTAACCTCTTACTTCGTTTTTGATTCGTGGCGATATTTGATTTCTTTTATAGCAGAAGTCAGGAGTAAGAGTTTTGCACTATACGGCTTTTACTGTGAATTTTGCACCTTATCCAACTGAAAACTGCTGTATCCTATAGGAATTTCAACCTATTTATCCAGCCAATTACTCTAAAAAGCCAAATTGAGAATTGCTACTTAGGGATGAGGAAAGTTGAATTTTGTGTCGATATCCTTAATAATAGAAGTGCGTCTATACATAATTATTTTTGGGCACACTCCCATTATTAATAATATCGTACTAAAAGTTAACCCCAATTTTCAATACCTCTGAAGAATGAGATTTTTTGAATTAAGAATTATTCAAGCAAAGCATAAGGTTACAAATTTACATTAAAAGCCATAAACAAGAGACTAAAAATACTCAATTCCCGACTAAAAAATGGGGATAAAAGCGTCTAAATCATCATTTATAGTATTAGTAATATTGCTAATACTATTGGAGTAATCTGAAGGTAAATAAACCATTGAAACGATTGGATATAAACTCTGTGCTTCTATTGATTGTAGATTACTTAATTGTGAACTTAATCCATTACTACTAGTTATAGGAATGACCACAGACGATAATTGAATGGATTGAGATTGAGATGGTGTTGTAGTTGAAGGTAAAGGAAATAGAGAGCCTATAGTACTCAGTGGTAAGGAAAATAATGAACCGATATTAGCAAGATTAGTTAAATTACTAATGAGACTGGCAGGTAATAAAGAATCGAAAGAAGGAAATGGTGATGACGAAGATGGTGTAGGAGAGGCTGGAATATCGGTGCTATTTTCGGCTGTCTGTATCAGGATGTCGCGTATTTGGCTTGTTGTCAGATCATGATTGGCACTGAGCATCAAGGCGATCGCTCCCGTCACGAAAGGAGTCGCCATTGATGTACCACTATAAGTAGCAAACTGATTATTTGGGAGAGTTGAATAAACATCAACACCTGGAGCCGTGAGGTAGGTAATGGGCTGAGAACCCGACCGATTAGAAAAATCAGCTAGTTGATTATTTTGATCTACTGCGCCCACAGCAATCCCCGATGTGGTAGCATAGATAGCCGGATAGTCAGGTGTAGCAGCACCATCATTACCTGCTGCCATCACAACAGTTACTCCCTTACTATTAGCGTAATCAAGAGCTGATTGGAGAGTAGTATCAGAGGAATTACCCCCTAAACTCATGTTGATCACATTAGCACCATGATTCACAGCATAATCAATCCCCTCAGCGATATCGGTAAGTGAACCTGAGCCATTTTGGTCCAAAACCTTAACTGGCATGATTTTGGTATTATACGCTACGCCAATTACACCAGAATTATTATTTTCTGCAGCAATAATCCCTGACACATGAGTTCCATGTCCGTTGTCATCTAAGACATTATTATTATTGTCAACAAAATTCCAACCATGAATGTCATTCGCATAACCATCATTGGGATTAGGATTAGTCCAAATATTATTTTTCAAGTCTTGGTCATTGTAGTCAACTCCAGTATCTAGCACAGCGACAATCACACCCTGTCCTGTATATCCATGGGACCAAGCTTCTGGAGCCTTGATTAAATCTGCACCCCAACTATTACCACCCAAAGCGGGAACAGCTGCGTAGGGAGTTTGACCAGCAGCAGTACTAACTGCTTCCCCCGCATTGACCAGACCATAACCATCAGTGGAACTATAACCACTAGTATTAGATGCAGTTGTTGAGAGATTATTGCTAGATAGACTACTATAGTTCTGAATTAATGAATCTACCGGAGTATTGAAACTATTACCTAAAGCAGTAGGAGTAATATTGAGTGTTGTATTATTCTGATTAACATTAATACACATTGATATTTTTCCTCGGAAATAGTAATTTTTTGTTACAGTCTAAGTCGCTCCAATTCTGATTGACTAAGATGAGAGCAAACGCAAATTTATTACTCTTTTCCAAAAATTACTATGAATAGTCATTTATAAAAAGCCAATTTGATTACAAATAAAATAATCCAGCATTTCAATCTCAAAAATTATCAAAATCAGCTGCTGACAAAAACTTTTTTGTTATTAAAAAGCCTTCGGAGATTTACCGAAGGCTTGTACAAATATTAGCTGGTCTGACTGATTTAATATGTGGGTGCTTGGCTGGTGATTATTTGGTTTGTGTTAGTAGGAGTCAGATGTAGTACTATATCGTTATAGTCGAAGTCCCCTCCACCGTAATAATCTTTAAAGCCTAGTGTATTACCAGGTAATGATATTACATGGTCAATTCCATCACTATTGGCATTCACAAAAGCAAAGTAGGCAATGGGAAGCGCTCCTACAGTACTCGTACTCAAATTACTGGGAGCAGTATTATTGGGGTTATTAGACTCAAATGATTGAGGAGTGCCATTGGCAATTAATACGGGAGCATAAAGCGACCCTGCTTTGAAAGTAGCCGTCAAGGTACTTTGCCAAGGAAGGTCTGCTGGGTTGTATAGAAAGCCGCCATGGGTAACTGTACCAGTCTGCTGATCGAATTCTAGGGAAGAGATTATCTCGGAAACAGCAGCAGCAGCATAACCAGGATCGCCAGGATTGAGGGTTTTACCATTAAAATCGATAGTACCTTGAGCATTTTCAATTGGATAGAAACCTACAAAGTCGCTAAATAAAGCATCACTAGTAACTTTAAATTGTACTTGCAAGTTAGCACCATTTGTTGTATCTATGATTGGTTGAATAGTTCCTTTTGGTTGGTTTGTGGCGCTGCTAGTACTTACTAATAAAGACCCTGTAAATGGACTGCTACTACCTAATGTAGTATTCCACTGCACTTGTAACTGATTTGTTTGGGTTGAACTTACTACCACATGGTTCAAATTATCGCTATTAGCTGCGCTGAAATTGAAGAATACATTAGGCTGATTGGCAGTTTGACCACTAGCCAAGTCAGCTAGTTCTTGGTTAACTGTACCGTTGGTGACTACGAAGAAACCAAGATAGCTGTTGGAGCCGTTAGTGAGTAATTGACCTGTCTGATAAACGCTAGAATTGTTGTTACCATTGACATCGGGGATAGCAAACGTAGTAGAAAGAGGGTTAAGACTAGACAAAATGTTTGACTCACTTAGTGCAGCTTCGGTATAACCAGCTTCGCCTGGTGTATACGTGGTTCCATCGTAAGTTACAGCACCATTATCGCCATTAACTGCAAATACTCCTATCTGACTCACCGTATTTGATGAGTCAGATTGCAAGTTAAACAATAGAGAACCAGAATTATTCCCGTTATCAATTGTATTATTGGGTCCAGCATATAGATTTCCCACATTAACAGCAATATTTCCTGTATTGCTGCTCAATGTCCCATTCCCAGGGTCTAAACTTGTTCCTGGCTCACTAGCAATCACAGTGATGTTATCAGTACCTTTGTAGTTAGGATTCCCTGTATAAGTCAAGGTCTGAAGATCGCTATTTAAATTACTTAATGATCCTTGTAGGGCAATGGTTTTAGAGTTATTAGCACCATTAGAAATAGTTAGTCCTGTTGTAGAAGCTAAATCTAGTGTTCCATTTGTAGCGGTGAGAGTTGCTGTAATTGTCTCAGTACCATCAGCATTAATACTAATGCCTGTGATTGATTTAGGAGTATTAACATTGGTATTTTGAGTACCAGGCACTGACACTAGCGGAGGCTGATTTAGTAGTGTGAGTTGCCCAGAGTCATTATTAAGGAATGTATAAACCTTGTCGTTAGCAGGGTCAGTCAAGACTAAACTCTGTTCACCACCTGTAACTATGCTGCCAGCAGCTAAGGAAATAGGACTACTTGATGTAGCGGCTCCTAATGTAACACCTAATGAATACTCAGTCGCAGTACCAAAGTTGCCATTACCATCACCCAATAATATAGAAATAGTATTATTGTTATTTAGAGTAGCTATGTCGATGTTTCCATTACCAGTGAAGTCACCTGTAACTACTTGTAGAGGATCTCCTCCTCCTACAGAGATGTCATTAGAGCTAGAGTCAGTAAAGGTTCCTGTTCCATTATTTGTTAACACAGAAACAGTACCATTCCCCTCGTTTGCTGTTACCAATTCAAGAGGGTTTGTCTTACCTGCAAAGTACCCCTCAGCTATTGATACAGGATCGGGGTTTGTTCCATTTATAGTAACAATACTAGGAGTAGTATTGTAAAAATATCCTAAGCCACTAGCATTACCAGTATTTAATAATATAGAAACGTTATTGCTAGTGGAATTTGCTGTTGCTATGTCACCTAGTGTACTCCCAGTGACAAAATCCCCTACTACTACTGATACTGGTGATAGTGGGCTAGTAAAGCTCACTGAATAGTAAGTAGGTTGAATTGCAACTGTTGTATAAAATCCACCAGTACCATTGCCTAGTAGCACGCTAATACTGCCATCGACTGTGCTACCATTGCCTGGGTTGGCTGTTACCACATCTCGTTGCTGTCCGCTCCCAGTTATGTCTCCTACAGCTAAAGCAACTGGGTTAACTGGTAGAGTATATTCGGTTGCAGCACTAAAGTTGCCTTTACCATCACCTAGTAATAATGAAATGCTTCCACCAGCATTGCTGGAATTGTTGTTGTAATTGGCTACAACTATGTCCTGATTATTAGTTTCGCCATTGAAAGCTCCAAATGCTACAGCCGTAGGGTCAGTGCTAGTGCTTTGAGTACCTATGGAGGAGCTGCTAGAAGTGGTAAAGTTTCCTGTACCATCACCCAGCAATACTGAGACTTGATTGTTGCTAGAGTCTGCTGTGACTATAATTGGGGTACCATTAGTTAGAGCACCTACAGCAACTCCTGAAGGGCTACCGCTCACACTAATAGAGGTAGCAGTACTATTAGTGAATAGAGGTAGAGTATAGCTACTGCTAGTGTTGCTGCTTGGTAATAGATTGACAGTGACTGTTTCGTTCGGGTTAGATACTGTGTAATCCGGAGTAGTTTGGACTGTTAGCTGGTCACTCGTTTGTCCTGGAGGAATGATAATTTGGTTGGTTATGGTATTACCATTCTGATCTACGAGAGTGTAAGAACTACCGCTGGGGAAATTATTACTACTTGAGCTAAGGTTAATAATTGAACCGCTAGCACCAGAAACTGTAAAGTCACCCTCTACGCCTTTAGTGACTTTGGTGGTAGATGGGGTAATAGTGATGTTATTTGTCATTTTTCGCTCGCAAGTAGGTTAAAAGGAGTCTTATGGAAAAGTGAGGATAGAGAAAAAATCAATTAATAATTTTAGATGCAGGAGCGTGCTTAGGTATGCGTTGGGCATTTCTGAAAAAACTAAAATACTTTATTGCATACCATATAAATTTATTGTGTGAGACTTACTAGGCTATAGAGTAAATCACTGGGTCATTTATAGATAGAGTGACTTTTTTCCTGTAACTACCTTGGAGATAATAGAGTTTTGCTCTTCAGTAAGACCCTATAAATTCCTTTGATCGCTGGGTATTAAATTGAGCGTATAGCACCATAGGAGTAACAGGAAAAAGTTTTTTTCATAAGGAAATAACTATCTCCGCGTAGATTCTATCACATCTTTATATAAGATTCAGATTAAGAATCAAGGAAGCACATAGCAAAGTTTTTTCAAGCAGCGAATATTGTTTGGGTTCAATTAAGCTGGCTTAAATCAAGGAAGACTAGTTATAAGACTGAATTCTCCTAGAATTATTGTTCCCAGATTATCTGAGTTTATATCAATCGGCGGCGCAGCCACCAGAGGCTCCGTTGTGCTCTCCTTCTACCTTAATGCTCAAATAAATCCTTGAATTGGAGTAAATCCAGCGAAACTATTGTAGGTAAAGCTTGAAAGCATTCTTGAGCCAATTCCCATCGTTCTTCACGTTGGAGCATTTCTTGCAACTTTCGCTGCACACTTAGTAAATATCGCACATCATTAGCTGCATAATTCAGCTGGGTCATAGATAAATTTGTGGCGTTACCCCAGTCCGAACTTTGAGCACTTTTATCTAATTCAACTTGTTCTAACTCTGACACTACATCTTTCAAGCCATGCCTATTGGTATAAGTACGAGCTAATTTACTTGCAACTTTAGTACAAAAAACTGGTTGAACCCGAATTTCTAAGTTATGGCGTAAAGTAGCAATGTCAAACCTGGCAAAGTGAAATACCTTGAGAATATGGGTGGCTTCCAAAAGTTTTTTCAGATTAGGAGCGCTATGTTGTCCTTTGATGATGCGTATTGCTGTTACGTTACCCTCTAGATTGCATAACTGCACTAAACACAAGCGATCCCGTTGTGGTAATAAGCCCATCGTTTCTGTATCGACGGCGATCGCATTGGACTCTAAATACTGGGAAAGGGCTGCATCACTAAGGTCTTGATCGCTCACCTGAAAATCATCTAATGTCATGAGTCACCCATAAAATATTGTCCATCAAACAAAATATGCTTTTACACACTACACTATTATGATGCACATCCGGCAAAACATACCAATTATCTACTATTCAAGAATATTTGTGTCAGATAAACTTCACCTTTATCATTAGTCGCTACACCAATTCCAGTTAAGTTATAACGTCCACGAATATTTCTCAAATGTCCAGGACTATGTAACCAGCCAATGACAGCTTGTTTAGCAGGATTGCTATATCCAGTGTTAAAAGCGACATTTTCTGCTGCGCTGCTATAAGGTATAGGTATAGCCTGAACACGCTCTTCAAAACCTTGATGACTAAAAGGAACAATACCCTTGGCCATATCTTGACTATGCATTCTTGCCTGACGCGTCATACTTGCGTTCCACTTTAACCTAGATAGATGGTGATCAAGTCGATATTTGTTGATTTGCTCAAAGACTGATTTTTCCAAACTAGTACTTTGAAAATTAAGACTCGCTGTTTCTGTCTGACTTGAAGTGTTAAATGACTGCTGACTTTGTGTATTTTTCTGTGTAGAACTTTTACCAGGAATAGCAATTGTCATGAATCCACTCGCAAGGACAAGCGTACTTAAAGCGATGCCAAAAGCAGTTTGTCGTAACATAAAGAATTAGGTACTGTAGGTCGTTATTTAAGATATATACTCTATCTTCCAATTCTCAGAATACCTACCAGGATACTATTTAAGCATTCATGAGTGGAAGAATCCCTTGAGATTCTGGCGATTTGCTGGTTTTTTAGGCTTTTTCTGGGCAAATTTGCCGTTTTTCCTCAAAAATTCAGTATTTCCATGGTTACTCTCCGAAAATATTATTTGTAAATGTCATCAACACTACATTTGTAATAAAAATTTTCCTCAAAAAATACTATCTGTTGATAGATGTTGAAGTTAAATACACTATCAGCTAGAGAAATTCCATAAAAAATTTGCCTCACCCTATAATTCTCGCTCAGGAGAGTAAGCCAGGGTGAAGGTTGCTCTCAAATGCTCAGGAGAGCGAACTTAGCCGGAGAGAAACAGCTTGTACGTCTTTATCACCCCGCCCGGAGCAGTTAATGATGATGCGGGGATTATCGGTGAGTTGTGCACAGAGAGTTTCTAAATAGGCGATCGCATGAGAAGTTTCCAATGCAGGGATAATTCCCTCCAAACTTGAAAGTCGTTGGAAAGCAGCTAAGGCTTCTGCATCTGTAACGCTATAGTACTCAGCCCGACCAATATCTTTTAAATAACTATGCTCTGGACCTACACCAGGATAATCCAATCCAGCACTAATTGAGTGTGCTTCTACTACCTGTCCATCTTCATCTTGCAATAGATAACTCATAGCTCCATGTAATACACCAATTTTCCCTTTAGTTAAAGTCGCAGCGTGTTTACTAGTGTTTACACCTTCACCAGCAGCTTCTACACCAATTAAGCGAATAGATGATTCATGGATAAATTCGTGGAATAGACCCATAGCATTAGAACCCCCCCCCACACAAGCCATAAGGATATCTGGTAAACCACCCCACTTTTCCATAGCTTGAGCGCGAGTTTCTTGTCCAATCACCGCATGGAAATCCCGCACAATCATCGGGTAAGGATGAGGTCCAGCTACAGAACCAAGAATGTAATGTGTAGTTTGCACATTTGTTACCCAGTCACGGATAGCTTCAGAAGTCGCGTCTTTAAGAGTTCCTGTACCCGCAGATACAGGGCGAACTTCTGCTCCCATCAAGCGCATCCTAAAGACATTTAATGACTGGCGTTCCATGTCATGAACACCCATGTAAATAATACACTCCAGTCCAAAACGAGCGCAAACTGTAGCTGTCGCTACCCCATGTTGTCCAGCACCAGTTTCAGCAATAATCCGCTTTTTACCCATGCGCTTGGCTAACAATACTTGACCAAGAGCATTATTGATTTTATGTGCGCCAGTATGATTTAAATCTTCCCGTTTTAAATAGATTTGTGGTCCTGTACCATCTGGACGAGCATAATAATTTGTCAGGCGTTCAGCAAAATATAAGGGAGTAGCTCGTCCTACATAATCTCGCAATAACTGTTGTAATTCCGCTTGGAAACTAGACTCGTTACGGTATTGCTGATAAGCTGCTTCTAGTTCAAATAAAGCAGGCATTAGCGTTTCTGGAACATACTTACCGCCAAAGCGTCCAAAGCGTCCAAGGGTATCGGGAACTGTAGCAGTGGGTTGGGGAGTTAGGGAGAGGGGAGTAATAGTCACAGATTGGCTAAAATAAAATTATAAAGTTAATTTTCATTATAGAACTCATGGATTATGTCTACTTCCAAATCTGATCAACGCGTAGTCTACAAAGAATTTGGTTATGAAAACGCCGATGCTTTAGAGCGCGGAACGCCTGAGTTACCCCCAAAACAACAAAATATTAGAGTTCAAGCTACACGTTCTGGCCGGAAAGGTAAAACTGTCACTGTAATTACAGGATTTCAAACCACACCAGAAATTTTGGCAGATTTGGTCAAACAGTTGAAAACTCAATGCGGTACGGGTGGAACGGTGAAAGATAACGAAATTGAAATTCAAGGCGACCACAAACAAAAGATTTGCGATATTTTGCTCAAGTTAGGCTATAAGGCTAAAATTAGCGGTGGTTAGGAGGGTGTAGGGTGTAGGGTGTAGGGAAGAAGAGAGAAAACACCCAGCCTACTTACCCTAATTGCTTATTTGAGTGCCTCCCGGTAGGTTATCTCAAGATTATGATTATAGGAAATACTCCCTTTAGCAGTAGTGAAATAAAGAGGCGCACCTACATGCTCGTATTTTTGGTCGCTGAGGTTATTTGTCGAAATACGTGCAAACTCTTTAAGAGCATTTATCCGCTTAACTTGTGCAGGACTCATCACGCTGGTCATTTCTGACCCTACTATTGTACCTGATGCCAATGGTGCAGTGGGAACAATATCTTCACTGTTAGCTATACGAAAGACTTGGAGATTTAAATCCCGGAACTGTTGGGCAAATTTGGAGTTTCCTACTCTTGGACTGGCAAAACTATATAGTATAGGATGTTTGAATTGAGTGCTTTTAGCGGTATGCAATGTAGCTAATGTAGCTAATGCACCTCCTAAGCTATGTCCTGTAACAAAAACTTGAGAACCCGGAGGACAATTTTGCAGAGTATAAGCTAGGGTTTGATAAATACTTGCTTTCCTGTCTGACGGAGGGACTGGAGTAGAAGATTTGAGATGGTTATCTAGCTGCTGATCGTAGGAGTGGGTATAAATTTTGTTGAATCCACTACTCACTCCTCCTAAACTAGGGTCATTCAAAAAATTAACTTGTTTGAATTGGAAGTCATCTAGCCATTCAGCTGATTCACGAGTACCTCGAAATACAATAAAAATATCATTGGTTTTTGGTTGTTTAGCAATAAATCCGAAGGGAACAGTTTCCACTTTATGGAAATTAATTGCTACTTGGAAATTGACTTCAGTAAACCAAAAACTAGCTAGTAAATCATACTCAACAGGACTGGAAGTATTTGTAGGTTTTATGGGGTCAAAGTCAAAAGATGTTGAACCAATTAGTTTACGGGTATCTTCCGGTAGCCAATCTTGTTTATTTTCATGAAACTCGAACTGAGAGTTAGCCAACTGTAACAAATTAGCTAACTCCATCGCTCGTACTAGGTCAAAGTTTGGTACAGGTGTATTTAGTTGAGACATAGGGCTGATGAGAATATCAGGAAATTATCCCTATAATCTTCTTACTTATTTCCCTAAATACCTTAAATTATACATAAAATTATAAGGATGAATTTTCTTGACCAGGATAAATGAGTAGAAATTACTAGAAGCTTTGCCCAATAAACCAGATGTTGAACCCAGCTATCAAAAAGGCAATTAGCCAAGACAGTATTTTTAGCCATAGTGGATTGACAAACTCACCCATAAATCGGCGATCGCTAGTCAGGGCGACTAAGGGAAACACGGCGAAGGGTAACTGAAAGCTCAAGAACACCTGACTGAAAATGAGTAATTTAGTCACATTTCCCTCACCAAATAGGAAAATACAGCCCAGAGTGGGAAAAATTGCAGCTAAACGACTGAGCAAACGACGTAACCAAGGAACAATACGTAAGTTGACAAATCCTGCCATGACAATTTGTCCCGCCAAGGTAGCTGTGAGGGTAGAGCTTTGACCAGAAGCGAGTAAAGCTAAAGCAAATAATAGACTAGCTACCTTGACTCCTAACAGGGGAGAAAGTAATCTATAAGCGTCTTGGATTTCTGTTACTCCCTGATGACCGGAGAAATGAAAGCTAGCAGCAGCTACGATTAAAATAGCTGCGTTGACAAATAAGGCTAATGATAAGGCGATCGTAGAATCCAGAATTCCGAACTTGATCGCTTCTTGTTGTTTTTCTGGAGTCCGTTGCCAATTTCTGGTTTGGATAATTGCTGAGTGTAAATATAGATTATGGGGCATGACAGTCGCTCCCAAAATTCCTAAACCTACATAAAGCATTTTCTGCTGGTGTAAAATTATCGGCTGAGGGACAAAACCAAACACTATACTGGTGAAATTAGGTTCTGCAAATATGACTTCTGCTAGAAAACAGATACCGATACTAGAGACTAAAGTAATGGTCAAAGCTTCTAGATAACGAAAACCATAGCGCTGGAGCATCAGTAAAATTAATACATCCAGGCTGGTAAGACAGACGCCAATGAATAAGGGAAGATGAAATAGTAACTCCAGTGCGATCGCCCCACCGATTACTTCTGCTACATCACAAGCTACGATTCCGAGTTCAGCTAATATCCATAAACAAATATTGACCTGAGGATGAAAGCGATCTTGACAAGCTCTAGCTAAATCCATTTCTGTAGCGACTCCTAAGCGGACACATAGAGATTGGAGCAAAACAGCAATAAAGTTTGCCAAGAGAATCAAACTGAGCAATGTATAACCAAATTCAGACCCACCAGCAATATCAGTTGCCCAATTTCCAGGGTCCATGTAACCCACAGAAATTAAGTAACCAGGTCCACTGAATGCAAGTAACTTACGCCAAAAGCTGTGATTATCGGGAATATTAATACTGCGATTAACTTCAGGTAGGGTGGTTTGTACTTCTGTATTATTTTTATAATCTTCCCAAGGCATGATTTTTAAAGTCAGATAATTCTCATATTCTCTATATCTTATGGAAAACCCGACTCTCCCATCGACTGTGCTGTTGACCTTATTGCTTGCGGTTGGGCTATTTTTCTTTATTCGAGCCTCAACTAAAGAGCGTATAGAAAGAATACAATTTGTCTCTGGACAAGATGAAGCGGCTTTAATGCCACAATTGCAAGAGTATTTTCAGTCACGATCTTACCGAGTGATAGCAGTAGACCAAGCAGAAAACCAGGTAACTTTTGCAGGATTTGTTAGACCTAGCAGATTCTTAGCCATTTTTCTGACAATTTTGGCATTTACTGGTCTTGTTTGTTTATCTCTGGTACTATCAATACTTTTTCCTAGTCTCAGTTATTTTTTTCCAGCATTGGTGGTTATATCTCCCCTGAGTGGCGTTTTCTACTGGAAAAAATCTGCAAGGCTGGAGCAAGTATTATTGAAAATGGACACAAACCAGAGTGAATCACCCTCTCTGAGTCGAATTACTGTTACTGCTCACCGAGATGAACTGATTGAGTTACAAAAGGCTATACAGCTGGAAATATCTCCATAAATCTCCATAAAAATGATTTGGGACTTTTTTAGCTTAGTCTCAAATTTCAAACTCATCAGGATGCTTGAAAAAGTAGACAGTAGGGAGGAGGTAAAACAAATTTCTAGTTCTCAACTTTCTAGTCGGACTTACGCCAGAATTAAAAGTCTATAGCATTGTAAATTTGCGTTTAATAGAGCTTACTTCTTATTGGTGAGGGAGTGTGTAGTACAAAAAAGCTAATCTGCCCTTTTCCCTACCAAAACCCATACAGCCAAAAGTCCGTTAGTAAGACTTGTGTCGATTATTCAATTACTTGAGTCCCTACTGGCTTTCTTCAGCTAAAAAACTTAAGAAAAAGTGAACTTTCACATAAACTGCACATCTTTGTCAGTTAATGAATATCATTAGTAGAAGTTTATTCCATCTACTATGTGTAGAAAACCATTTACTCACTTACCTACTAGCTACAGCTAGAGCCTCCTGTCCTGTAGGCGGTTCTAAAACTTTCAAGCTGGGAAACAGGAAATGATTCTCTTCTACGTATTGAGCACCAAATAGTCCTTTTTCCGCCCAAAAATACCTGTCCGTAGTATGTTCGTTTCGCTTTACAAGTAGCAGTGCAGGTGGCAAAATACCTTCAGCTTGAATGAATTTTCTCGCTGCTGTTACTGGTTTATCTTCACCACTCTCAATGCTATATTGAGGTACATGCTCAAGAATTCGTCGTCCTTCTTGGCGACGACGGCTTTTCCTTTTACGTCTCCTTGCCAACCTATTTTCCTCCTCATTTCAAGCTATAGATTGTAGTGATGACTACAAAATCCGTCGTAATTATATAAGTTCTAGTTTAATAAATCAATAGTTTTTAATCTTTTGATACAACAAAATTTGATCTTTTTTACTAAGAGCAATTTAAATGATTTGCAACTATCAGCGCATGGCTGGGAAGTCCAAGGGGGAAAATATTTAGTTAAGCTTGATAATTGAGAGGTAAGAAAAAATTAGGTCTAAATCTTGATTTAATGTTTCCTTAAAGTCTATAATCTTGAGCAAGAGCTGAAAAAATGTTAATGTCTACCAGTTCTAATTTTCTGGCTCTGTGTCAAGAGCAGATAGTCCTACTAACCCAAAGGCTAGGAGCATCTTTCAGCGTTTTATACTTGACGCCAGAGTTAGTAGAGTCTTCTACAAATGATGCCCAACTAATTCCTGTTTTAGTGTATCCAGAAAGTATTTCGCTTAAACAAGTGCAGTTTAGTAGCATCTTAGCTTTACCTAATCGCCATCGCAGACTATTAACGTCAGCATCTTCATATGTGGAATCACTACATGAGTATGAAGACCTCAAGCAAAAACCCAGCAATCTCGAAGAAGATTTTTTACTCAATCATCACCAAATCGTTTTACCTCTGATTTATGAAGGTTTAATGATGGGGTTATTGGTCACTACCAGAGCCGATAGAGATTGGAATGAAGAGGAGCAAGATGATGTTGGGCGTATAGCTAAAAGTTTGGCGATCGCCTGTCTATTAGACCAGCGACGGGCTTGGTTAGAACAACAAATGGAACAACAACAATTACTCCAAGTAGAACAACGCGACTTACTCGATAACCTACTCCACCAGTTGCGTAACCCCTTGACAGCTATCCGCACCTTTGGGAAACTACTACTGAAACGATTTCGTTCGACTGACCCCAACCGTCAGGTAGCTACCAGCATCATTCGGGAAAGCGATCGCCTACAGGAATTACTCCAACAATTGGAGAAAGTAATTGACTTAAGCGGTACGGCTGATTTATCGCCAGTTACCCGCCCAAAAACTCCAGTTTTTGTCCAGGAGATCCAAAAAGAGCCGAAACCCTTATTACTATTACCTGGAGATGAACAGACAAGTAGCTGTTTATTAACAGATATATTAGAACCTCTATTGTTATCGTTTCAAAATATAGCCAGCGAGAGAAATCAGCAATTAATCACGAATATTCCGGCTAATTTACCCTTAATTAGAGTCAATGCAAAAGCTTTGCGAGAAGTATTGATTAATATTATTGATAATGCGTTGAAATATACCCCTACTGGGGGTAAAATCATCATCCAACTAGGCCAAGAAAAGGCCAATTTCCAAGGTATAGCCATCAGTGATACGGGTCCAGGAATTCCTATACAAGACTTAGAACATTTAGGAGAAAGGCGTTATCGAGGTATTCAAGCTCAAACAGCAATTCCTGGAACAGGTTTAGGTATAGCAATAGCCAAACAGTTAATCAAACAAATGCAGGGTGAAATGGAAGTTTTCAGCCCTGCGATTAACTCCAGCATTACCTCACCTCATGCTCCAGGAACTACATTTATTATTTGGTTACCTGAAGCGCGGGAAGCGGAGAATTAAGGGGGAATTGAGCTATTTGGGTGAAATCACCAGGTTTTGGTTGACTGTGAGTTCAAAATCGCTATTGGGTTCAACATCAACTAACTCAGCGCTATTTTTGCCAAAAAAGAAACCAACTAACGCCCCAATTCCCGCACCGCCCAAAACTTTTTCCGTCGCAATTACGCGATCGCCTGTCACGGAAGCTACTACTGTAGCTGCGGCTGCTCCTAAAAGAGTGTCTTTGACAATAGCACTTGTACTAGAACCTTTACTAATCTTTTGCGTCTTCGTAATGACGTTAGAGCTAGCACTAATGGGATATTCTGGACCTGTGGTCAAAATTAGTTTTTGCGCTACAAATTGGGAACCGCCTCTCGCAGGTTTCAGTTGACCAATTACCTGACTACCCGTCGGAATAATCACTGTTCCATCTTGGGTAATCACGTTTTGTGCTGTTGTCAGAGTTAAAGGCGTAGATTCTTGTTTAGTGATGAGAATTCTGTCTGCTTTCTCATATTTTACCGGGATAATCGTTCCCGCAGGAATTGTGATGGTAGTGGCTACCGGTGCGGATTTACCACCCACAATATAGGGTGAATTAATAGCAGCAACTTGATTAGAACTAACTAATGCTTGATAAATAAAAGCGGCTACCTGTGCTCTTGTTGCAGTGGTAGTGGGATTTAAGGAATTAAGATTGGGATAATTGACAACAATTTGTTTCTCTGTCGCCGCAGCTATAGGAATGCGTGCATAGTCAGCAATACTGGAAGCATCAGTATAGTATTGCAGAGTAGTATCTACATTACCAGCAGGAGTATATTGCAAGCCGTTAGCCAAAGCAACTAATACTTGTTGGCGGGGGATAGCTTCATTAGGTCTAAAATTATTCCCTGGATATCCTGACATAAAGCCAATCGAGTAAGCTTGGGCGATCGCCGATCGCGCCCAGTAATTACTGGGGACATCATTAAAATTAATTGCTGGGCGTAACGCTGGCTTGGGGAAAGCTTTATTAATCATCGCCGCAAACTGAGCGCGGGTAACAGGTTCTTCTGGACGAAAAGTACCTTCAGGAAACCCAGCGACTACACCTTGGCGCGATAATGCTTGGATAAAATCTCCCGCCCAATATCCAGAGGGAACATCGGAAAAGGTAGTTTGTGCGAAAGAGGGTGAAATTGCGACTAAGGGGGATATAGCGCTAACTACAAAGCTTGTAGCTATTATTGCTGAGGTTATGGCGCGTTGATTGCTCAAAGTAAACACTGGTTTTTCACTCCTCTATGATTTCACTCCTCTAAACAGCCCAGGTATTTTATTAACTACCTAGACGAATTACGAACATAAACAGTTCCCAATATAGTAATATATATGGCACTCTACTTAATTCCGATCTAATGTCAAATCAGCATTTAGGGTGATGGGTAAATCTTCTGCTGGTCTAATCACAAAAATATTGGCTTTCTTCTTGCGTAACAACACACTTGCTGAAGCACCAGCTACCGCACCACCTAGAGTAGGGAGAACTTGAAGATTATGGTCGCCAGTGATCAACGACAGTACAGCACCAGCACCAGCACCAATGGCAGCATCAGTTAATACATGTGAAGTATCTGTACCTTGAGAAATTGTTTCAGTTTTGGTAATTGTTTTAGAAGTAGCTTGAATTTTCTGATGTTTACCAGAATCAAATACTAACTCATTGGCTACAAAACGCACACCTTGATTACCTCGATTACTTTTATTGTCATTGATATTAACGGGCTGTAGTTCTCCTGTAACTTGAGTATTAGCTGGAATCAGGACATTATTTTGCTTATCAATAATGTTATTGGGGATTTTCAGCGTCAGAGATAGGGTTTCACCAGGATTGAGAATGATTTTCTCTTTTTCGTAGCTGACAGGAAATTTTACATTTGCGGGAATGGTAATTGAGCGAGACTGATTCAGATTATTCAGATTATATTGGGCTTGAACCGGAGTCAAAGTCAATAAAGGAGATAATGCTGCTGTAGTCATTGTGATTGACATAAATGCAGCAGTACTGGATTTCCAGAGAGGAAGAATACTCATACAGGACACTTCTCAAGATTATGAAACTATGTGAGATGCATTGACTGACGTTGGTTCGAGCGGATAGTTTCTCACAACCTGTGAGTATTGTTTATTATAGAAAAACTCGGCAAGCGTAAAACTCAGTCCCTTTAGGGCTGAGATATAAGCGACTCGTGCAATTAAACTAGTTCCATCCAGATGTGCGCTTGGTATATTCATCCCGAAACGCTTTTTCATCGTACTAGCTATTTTTAATAACAGTAGTGTTACTCCATATTCGTATAATTGCTCTATTACTCTTCCTAAACGACTATCATTTAGATATTCTGCTTTTACTCCCTTCCCTATTAGATGTTCCGTCCCTTTTCCTGCAAAAAATTCACCCTCATAAATATAGTGGAGCCGTTAGAAACCCCATACAGTTAATGATCATTGCTTTCACTACTTGTCCCGCACTTACTTTCTCTTGTGCATGAGTTCCTAAC
>Ga0116231_10008795_pt1 | contig 17497 bp, 10 predicted proteins | sample S1TSphgellanicum_2_FD_89695 | JGI IMG/M metagenome (GOLD analysis project Ga0116231, IMG submission 89695) | Host-associated microbial communities from peat moss isolated from Minnesota, USA - S1T2_Fd - Sphagnum magellanicum MG | ecosystem: Host-associated > Plants > Peat moss > Unclassified...
CTTTGTTTTTTTTCTTTTTTATTTTGTTTATGTTTTTTTTTATTTTACAAAATGTTATTTTTTTCTTAATTAAAATACCTTTTTTTTTTTTTGTTCACATTTTTTTTAGTTTTTTTCACTATTTTTTTTTTTTTTTTTTTTTTGCACCTTTTCAATTTGGTATTTTCCCTTTTCATTATCTAGGTGTGGGAAAAAGAGTTTCAAGTTTTTTCAAGTTTTTTTCAAACTCAAAGTTTTTTCAACATATTTTTTTCCCCTTTTCTTTGCTGAATTTTTTTTTTTGCTTTTTTGTTTACGTTGTTTCAGTGTATTTATTTGTGTTTGTTTGTTTTGATTTTTGATTTTTTTATGTTTGAATTTTTTTGTTGTTGCATATGTTTTATATGTTAGTTATTTCAGATTGTTTGTTGTTTGTTGTGTGTAAGGTTTTATTTTCATACATTATATTTTGCACATTAGATGTTTTTTGTATGATGGAAAGTAGGAAAGAAAATTGAGTTATTTTTCCATTGTAAATGTTTATAAATGTTTTGATTTTATATTCATAACATAGATAATTTAACTTAAATATTTTGAAAAACCATTATTTTAGCAAAACATATATTTATTTTGATTTTTTCATTGTGTTGTGTAAATTTCTTGTGGAAAAAATATGTTTTCAAATGAAAATGATAATATAATAATAATTGAAATTCAAAATGAAAATTATTTCAATGACACAACTATGGTAAAATAAATTGTTTAAAAAATAGAAATTGTTAATCGAGCTTTGACTTAATCTTATAAGTATTTTTGATAATTATGGATTGAGAAGAAAAATCATACCTATGTCAAAAATGAAGGGCCAAAATACCATGACAATTGCTTTAAATATATTGTGAAGTGTGAAATTTTCAATTTTGATGAAAATTTTCAAGATATTTATTTTGGCCTTTTTTCTTAATAAAAATTTCATATTTGTCCAATCAAATGTCATTATATTTGCATAATCACATTTGTAGAAATATATAATTTTGCCTATTTTTTCTGGGAAAAACAAACATGAATGGAACGAGGCTTGTATAAATTTTAATTTTTACCTCAAAAGATTGAATATTATAATGAAAAAAAAGTAGATTTTTAATCTTTTACTAGTTGATTTTTGTCTTGAAATTGTAATCAAATTTATACATGTATAAATTTGATTACAAGTTTAATAGCAAACTCATTTTGTTCTAAAAGGCTTTACTATTCAAGAATTATATACTAATATTATTTGTTACAACAAAAAATATATCTTATAATCAATGGAGAATGGCACTTTTTCTTATTTGACACATTTCTAAAATAATTGTGGATTTTTTTTCATGTTATGAATTGTGTTTTGAACTAACATAATGGCCATTGGTTTCTTTCTAATACATTATAATTTTTCATAACTATGTGCTCAAAATTCAAGGAAGAACTTACAAACATTTAATAGCCCAAGTGAATTTGATTGATGATGGCTTGTTCTTGAATTGGTTTTGCTTACTTTCAACATCAAAAGTGAAGTTTGTGGTGTTTTGGAATTTTTACTTTTCTATTTTTTTAAACCCTAAAAAAAATCGCACCATGTTGTCTTTGATGTTAGACCCTAGGTTTAAAATCCTTCATCAAATATCATCCTTTATTGTTTATGAGGTTGGTGTGACCATTGTTGAGGATTATGATTTAAAATTTATATCCTATGTTTTTTAAATATTATCATCATTTGCAACCAGTTGGTTGTGTAAATCAAACAATTTCTAGTTGGTTGTGTAAATCAAACAATTTCTGAAAATTGTAACTTAAATATTATTTAGTAAAATGTTACCACAAATCAGCCAATAAAAGAATTTGTCGCCAAAGAGTTGATTTTCAAACATTACAAATGGATCCCAAGGAAATCAAATGTCCTCTTCAACGGTGAGGGAAATATGAAACCGTGTTTCTTATTATTGGTTTTATTTTGAACCCACCAAATCTTAAACATTGTAAGATCAAAAATTAAAATCAAATTTGTTTTCTTCAACAAACATATTTACTAACTTAAAGAAACATCATTTACAATTGAATAATATAGTGAAGACAATTTTTGTGAACAAAAAATGGTTAACTTATCCTAATAATGGTTATAAATCATGATCATCTTTGAATATTAGTGGAGTTAATTGAAAACTATTTAGACTTAAAAGAAAAATTCAAGGTGTTTAAAGGTTCATTTGAATGGAATGAAGAAATGAGCAAAGAAAATGTTGGAAAACAAATTGTATTTTTTTCATTATTTGTTATTTCTACCAACTTTTGGTATTTTTGTAATTTTTTTAAATGATTTTTTTTGAAAACAACTAAAATTTTAATAACCAATTTGTGAAAACCACCTTTGAAAATTAGCTAATATGAAATGTGTGAGAACCCCACGCTTTGAAAACCAACTAAAAATGTTTTTCCCAAAATTTTGAAACCATGTTTAATTATCTTGGAAATGGTTTTTTTAAAAAACCAAGGTGGTTTTTACAAGTTATTCTGAAAATATAACTAAAGTTTTTTCAAAAGAAAAGTTAATAATCATGTTGGGCACACATCACTTTTTTTGTGGTACCAAATTGGTATTGGTATATAGGGTTTGCAATAAAAGAAAAATGTCACTCTATAACTATAAATAAGTTGTAATCAACATGTATGACTAAAAATCCAATCCATTAATTGCATAAATGAAATTATTTCCACCATTTAATCACAAATGATGACCCACTATGATGTGAACACAATGCACATGAATGATATATGCGATCAACATATGCAATCTCATCCCTTGACCATTTGTATGCAATTTGCAACTGATATCTATTTTTTCATCCAAAATATAACCCATTCACATATTAGCACTTGGTACAATCAAAAATTCCCACTTTGCATAATCAAAATATGCCATGGAAATAAAATATAATTCTAAATTCAATTTACTTAAGTAGGTAGGTAGATAAATATGTAGGTAAGTTGTTAGGTAGGAGACTTAAAAGGTGCATAGATAGTACATAGGCAAATCACTAGGTATGTAGGTATGGTGGTAGGTAAGGAATAGATAGAGAAGTAAAATTTTTAATTTAATTTTATGTTTAACCTTTTAGGTCAAGCTTTTTCATTGGTTCATCCCTAATTACATGTTCCTTTTAATCTTGTTTGTGTGTTTTCAATGTTTCAAGTGCACCTCCTTGTATAGTCTACAAGATTGAAATGGAAAAAGAAAAATTTGGGATAAATTTTATAGGTAAAACCTAATTGTAGTCATTTGTGATTAAAAGATTTTATCCCATATCTTTTGTCTTTTTTTTAATATTGCAAACTATATAACTACATGTACATAATAAACTTTGAAGCCCAATTTAAAATAAAATCCTTCCAAAAAATGATCTACCTACCTACCTACCTTTTACCTAGATACACAATTAACCTACTGATTTACTTTCCTAACCTACCAACCTAATTAAACACACACACACACACACACACACACATGATTAACCTAATTAATTTAAAATATTACCTACCAATTAATACCTAACCTAATTTTCAACCTATTAACCGAATTTATTACCTATTAGCTAAATTATTTTATCAATTAAAATAACCTATGTTTCATGTAAGTTATGCCCACATGGCATTTATGTTTAAACCTTAGTTAAAGATTTGTTAAATAAAAATTGCATTAAACTTTTGACTAAATTTTAAATGGTTAAACATTAATTAAACATTCGCTAATTTGACTAAACAAGTTAGTTAAACATGGGCTAAACCTTGGTTAAATTAATATTTTACTAAACATTTATTAAGTTAAAAGTTGGTTAAACATATGTTAAACCTTGGTTAAAAATGAGGTTAAAATTTGTTAAACTTTAGTTAAACATTGGCGAAACCAAAATTTGGTTAAACCTTGACAAAAAGTTGGCTAAACTTTAGCAAATTTGAATTTGTTTTAAACATTGGTGAATTAAAACTCACCAATAACTAAAATTAATTATCATTTATTTATTTGGTATTAATTATGTATGTTAATTATTTTAAATCAAGATTTAATCAAATTAGCTAATACATTAAAATATTAATGGTTATTAAATATTAATTTTAAAATTTTATATATTAAATAATAATTACATATTTAATATTATATATTTACTGATAATAATAATTATTTTTTACTAAAATATTTAATTAAATTTTAATTAATAATACCTATTGAGTATAATATTTATTTATTTATATTTTCTTTTCTTAGGTACTTAATTTGTTTTTCGAATAATTAACCTAATTTGATTACTTACTTCCATACATACTTAGTCATCTACTTATTATTTAATTACTTTCCTAGCCTATTTAACCCACCTGTAATAATATGGAAAATGTATATTTGACATATGTTAAATATAACATAGTATAAAAATATATTTTAATATATTTTTAAACATCATAATGTACATGAAATGTATAGGTACATTGTATAAAGGTAACCAATTTGCAATTAATTTATTATATGTGCTTTTTCTTGGATGAAAAATTTCAAAAATAAATCAATGTGGAAGGATGGATAAAATTTATTAGTCGTAAATTAGTTGCACATAGTTGTAACAATAATAATAGATTGAAAAAGATGGTGAATAGTTTGTAAAATGACAAAACATAGTTACAAATAACAATTAGTTGCATATAGTCGAACATTGGATGGTTGCATAATATAAGATTTGTTTTAATGCCTCCACATTTTTTATACCATATGCATAATGGTATCAAAACATTTTAAAGTAAGGTATATATGGTATGTAAATGGAAACATATGAATGGGTATCCAATGGTATCAACATATAACTTATGGACTTTGATATTTGCATGTATATATAATAATTTTAGTATCAATAATGCCCCCATTGATTATGCAATTTTGACATAACCACATATGTGATCAACCATTGAAATGATGACACATGTTCACCTAAAGTCATAATCTATCCATATCAAAAACTAAGCAAAATTAAAACTTATTCAAAGCAATGTAAAAATTCCACAATCGCAAGGCATGATCAACAATTGATATTATGAATGTTCAAACACATTTTTCATTCTTTTAAAATCATGAATACAAAATTGCATACAAAATTAGTTAATGTTCAAGGTGATTGAAATTTTGACAAAAAATTACATATAAAAACCATGGCCAACTAATCAAATGTTGAAACGCATCTTCGTGTTACATCTTAGTACTAAATATCCAAAATCCAAATATCATATTATCTTGGCAAATTCAACATTTTTGTATCAAATAATTAATTTAATTTGCAATTTTAAATTGGCACCCAAGTTTTCAATTTTGAAAATTTCAATAATCAATAATAAACTCATTGTAAGTTCATTTATTTGTAAATAATGTTCGTTGTTTTTGTTTTCAAGTTGTTTCAGAATGACTCGATTTACTTTGGAGGTTTAGGGTCCTTTTGCCATTTAATATATTTTTTAAAAACAGCCATAAATGACTAAAATTTTTGACAAGTCAAAAAACAACTTAATTTATGCCGAATCCATGAAGGTACTCTGATATAGTTATAACTTGCAAAAATGTTTACAACTATTGGATATCCAAACAAAATTACAACTTGCACAAAATTATCTAGAAAAATTCCGATGCCCTTGTGTTTTCAATCATTGCACATAATGTCTAACATAGTCCAAATGTTTTTATTTCCTATGCTTTTGAAATAGGGGGTCCATTCACTACATAATGATCTATTCCAAGCATAACCATTCTTGAATTTTTCACCAATTTTGGTTGAACTTGCCTTCAAATTTGAAAGTTTTTAAAATGATTATGTAATGTCATATAATATGAATGTGAGCATAATCAAACGATCCAAAAACCATGTTGGACAACTACCAACATTATTAAACTTTGTTACATATATTTATGTGGTGCCACTTTAATGCCATGTTAATCATTGAAAATTGTGATAAATGATTAATATGAGTGCCAAGGAATTCCAAAATTTTTAAATCATTTAATTTAATTTTTGAATTTTTTAATAAAAATTTTCAAACTTGAATAACATCTATTTCAAAAATAATATATTCTACAATGGATTAAGCTAACCTATAATTTCTTAATAAAAAAAATTTTAATTGGAAAATAATTGAAATGATAGTAACCTTTTACCCACACATAAAAAACACTCGTAATTTAAAAGTTGTGGAATTTGAAAGTATGTATGTTTCAATTTTTTGGAATTTGACTATTCTTGAAATCTTAAATTGAGCTTGAATTAAACTTGAATAGGGCTTGATTTGCATCATTTTTTTCTTTGGAATGATTAATTATATGTATTATATTATTATTATATTATTAGTTTGGGTCCACAATTTACAATCGCAACATTGTTATGCACATTAATTAAAATTAATGTATTAATGTATTAACTACAATACAACACTAGTTCAAAAGTGTGGTGTATTTCATTAGTTTGAATCACTTTGGCACTCAATTTCCAAGTTCCATTGAGATCAATCCACATCCTATTCATCTTTCTAGAGAACTTATTCATCATTGTATTTAATTAAATGGGTGTTGCTTTCCAAAGTCCCCCCTCCTCCTTTTTTCACAATGAGCCATTTTGATTGGCCCATCACAAAATAAATTGAAACTTTTTAGCTCCTCAAAATATAAATTTTTATTTCTATTAGAAGATAGAGTGATTTCACTTTGGCCCACCTATCTATCTACTTGGGCTTCATGTTGCTATTCTCTACCAATGATGATCTACCGTGTTATTATTATGGTGTGTTTAAATGTGAATCTTTGGGGAATGGATATATTGTTTTATTGTTTATGTTGTTATGCAAATGTGATTGCATTTGTGACACATTGTAAGTAGATTTTTCTGGGTTGAATCCAAATGTTATAGCAGTTGCATATGTTATTATGAAAAGTGCGTAAGATGAATTGTCTGGTTGTTGCATAACATTTGCATATGAATATAATAAGTGTTTTACATTTATGATGTTAATTAGTAGTTGGATGGTGTAAATTGGTTATTTTTTTGTTATTGGTTTGTTTGAATCATATATTGTGTAGTGAAGGTCTATGTGGATGCATGTATTTGGACTAAAATCCAATGATTATTATTTATGAAAATATGTTAAAGACAATTGGTTAGGGATCTATGTATAGTTCCTATGATTGTGTATGTGTGTTGTTGGTATCCTAACAATTGTAATTTTTGAACATACAATATTTGCATTGTAATTGTTAAATGTTGGTCATTGAACCATCTATTTCGATTGAGAAAAATATTTTCATCATTTTTAGGTAATTGGAATTTTCATTCTAGTAATCAGTGATATTGTTGTCAATATTGTTATCATTTAAATCATCAATCATAATTAAATGTTTGTTTGTTTTTTTGTAAGTTTCAATGGATTATTATTTTGGATGTTTCTTGTTATATTATGTTTTGAAACAAGGTCCATATATGTTGGAAAAAACTATGTGTTCAACAACCATGAAATATAATTGTTGAAGTTTGATTGCATGATCTCTTTACCACATATCTAATGCTTTTACAATTGTTTTCTCATGCACACATTTGGATGGTTGCGTTCACCATGTTGTCGAAACTTCAAAAAAAAGTTTACTGAAAAATAACACATTCAAGTAAATTGCAAAACAAAGAAAAACAAGAACCCATCCCTATAGCCATAATAAAATCCTTAATGAAGGATTTGGAAGATGAAATTAGCTTAAAAAATACCTTGGTAAGTGAGCAAAAAAATCTTTCTAGCATGTAGAACAAGGTTAGAATATTGTAATGATCTAACATAAGGATGGACTCTAACCACCTATATTTGCCTGCAAAGTTCGGATTTGAACCAAAAAAATTTGCATTTCAAGGATTCACATGTTGCAAGTAAGGAATGGTTTAGGGATAATACCTACATGTAAAACAAAATTAGTCTGATGCAAATGACATGTGGTTACCTTTGGGCAAGGTTTTTTTTTTTTTTTTCTTTCATAGTCTACTTATGTTTAACATTGATAAAAAAAGTGGACAAAGGTTCATTCTAGAAGCTCCCAATCGCAATCTTTCTCTTATTTAAAGAACTAAATTTTTTCCTCGATTATAAATTGCCTTGCATGTGATTATGTGCAAGCTTGTTTATATAACATCAGTTGTGTGACATTTTGTAAATAGGGGGTTTGCTATAGTAGCAACCTCACCAACAACAAAATATGTTTGATCAAAAACCTCACATTTTTCAAACTCAAAAATAGCAGCCACAACAATGTGTTTTCCTTTTCCTTATGGCATGCATTCTACTCGCAACAATCCACCATCACCTCTTCCTATTCATCAACAACAACAAACCTTTGTGATGCACAACAATAAAACTTCCTCTTCATCCTAGAAACAATGAAACAAAACAACAATGAAGAAAGGCAATGGTAGGCAAACTGCCTAAATTGTGGAATTTGATTTGAACAACACATTACAATTGAAATGTGAAAAAAAAAAAATGTCTAAGCGTTTAGGATGACCATACGAAAAAGACCCCATAGACCAATTCCTCAAAATTCTCATCACTGGAATAAAACAAGGTAGTTTGTTTTGTTTTCTTTAGGACCACGCTGAGACCCTTCATGTTGTGCTCCCTTCATGTTGTCCACTTCACACCTTGGGAAAGCTCTCAATGAGTAAGGATGCACCAACTTGGATTGAGACTGTTTCGAGTTATATTGTGGAAGCTATTGATTATTAATCTAATTTTTTCAATGAAAATTAAATAAAATTAAAATTGAAAATTTTATTGGAATTTGAAGGTGTTCTTGGTGTTGTTGGATAGCCCTTGATGAGCCAAACTTAATAGAGTTTATTTCATAGTTTGTAGAGCTAAGGTGTTGAAAATATTGAATTTTGATTGAATTTTGTTGCTAGAAATTCAAGTAAATTGCAAAAATTGAGTTCAGAAGGAAAAATGAGTTGAGCTCACAATGTGTTGACATTGCCGAATTTGGAAATTTTTAATTCTGAAAATGTGAAAAAAAACAAATGTGTTCACACTTGGGCCAACAACACGGGCTACACTAGTATAGGGGAAAATTGGACAACCTTGGCCTTTTCATTGGTCACATTATGGTCTTAAAACTATTTTGTCACCATTTTGGGCGCATGTAATACTAATTGAAAGTAATTAACAATTAAAAAATTGAGAGAATTTGTAATTAGGCTTCATGTGACATTTGTTGTAAAGGAGGGGTACCCTCAATGGACATCTAAAATGAGTTTAAGGGTTAAATTAGATGGATACAAATTCTGTCCGTGTGTTTATTAAAAACCCCTTTTAATTGTCCCTCCCTGGCTACAAAGTTGTAAATTTCAAAGCAGTTTTTTAAATTTTAATTAATTTAAAATAGTAAAATTTTGATGTTATTCAAATGCCTATAGTTCACAAGTATATTTAGCCAAGTTTGGAAATATTGAAAAAGCATAAATATTAAGCACTTTTTCATATCGTAGGTTATTATGGTAAATTTTGGCAATTTTGTTGATTTTTAATCAGTTTTACGAGGTGTTGTTTTCAAGAAAAAGATATTGTAATAGGATATTCCTTTTTGGAAATATTTTTCATAAAATGAAAAAAAATCGCTAAAAAAAATCAATGCTTCAAAGGTTACCAATGTAATTAAAATATTAGAAGATTTTGAACATTCATATTCCAAACAACATTAAATGTTGAAAGATTCAAATGTCTTTTGGATGTCCCATAACAATAACTTTTGTATAATGTGATTGTGTTCTCATTTGATCCAAACGCACAAAATTTAATGAAACCATGATATGCTTTAAGAATGTGTATTCATCTATTAGAATTATTCATTTTTCTTCTTTAATTTTTTTTTTTTTTTTTTTTTTATTTTTTTTTTTTAGAAATTTTACATTTTAATATAAAATATTATTAGCTTCATCATTCCTAAGGATCACTTTTTGAAAGTTAAAATTTGATTTAAAAAAAAATTATACCTAGAAAAAATTATGTACAAACAATTGCACATTAGACCTTCATCCCCATAGTATAACAAAATGTTGAAAACACATTTTATAAACATTGTAGGTGTTTGTATCACAATGTTTTAACGCAAAGGAGATTCATAATCCACACCAATGAAAATAATCAAAATAGACGCCAAAAAAATTGAACATGAAAAGCTTTAGCAAATCGATATAATGAATTGTAACTTGTATCAAAATTTTGATACATAAATCCAAGTACACTAATACAATAAAAAAAAAACTGAACAAAATCATTCAATATAAGATGGTAACAAAAATCAAATTATTTTTGATTCATGTGTGGATCAGTCAAGTTCATTGCTTGCTGTGAATGCCCACCGAGTTCATTGCTGTGAATGGCCATCATCATGGTGGATCTAGAGTGTAGACGTCTAGACTCCAGAGTAATGCTCACTGTTCACTGATTACACACAAGCCCAACATAAGCTCAAAAATTGGTCGTAAGGTTGTGCACTGGGAGTTTAACATGTGCGAGCAACTGAATTTACAGAGTAGTTACAGTTTAGTACTTATCTGTGAATTGTGGAGTAATCGGCATGATTAAGCAAATCATGAGAAAATTTGCTGAGCTCAAAGCCCATTTTTCAGTACAGTATATATACATTGAAGTTTTTCTGTTACATTATTGGGATAGCATACCTACTCATTAATCAGAATCCCATACTACTGTCGCTTGATGCTTGGTGTTGGCGATATGAACCCAAGAGTCATAACAGAGTAGACAGATGATGATGAGAGAGACTTGATCATTCGCAGGGTTGCAATAGGGTATCACTGGTCTAGATGTGATAGTGGGGATACTTATTTATTGATGTAAGTGCAAAAAAAAATGGAGCTCTTTGCAAGTATGCATGCATTCATGCAAAAGCAATTTTTAAAAATTTATATAACGAAATCTTTACACATGACAAAGTGATCTAAGCCAAAAAACTTTGGAACTTTTTACAAATTTCATCCATCTCCATGCAACAAACAAGTTCTATTTACAATTAAGTATGGAACATGCAATTCAAAAAACATGATTGTTGGGTTTTGTAAAGGAGGAGATGATCATTGCTAGTCCGATTGTGAAAGTGATGCCCTTGTTTCTTCCAACTCTCAAGCAAGCTATTCTCTTTCTATCTCTCTCAACCTAATTTTCCGTGTGCATGTCAACTCTTTCTTTAACATTTTTGCAATGCACATGATGTTGTGGTTTTGGGTTTTTTTATATTATGTTCAGGAATGTGTTCCCATCATGTTCTCAAAGGGTTCCTCAAGTTCTCATTATATGCCCCAAGATGTTCCTAATTGCACCACACTATTATTCCATACACTTTGCCCAAAGTTGTCTTTTCAATTATATAAACGGGCCAAATGAGAAACACCCTCATCTTTCAGTAGAAAATTCTATATTGGGGAGCTTCTAAAGTTTCAATTTTCTTTTGTGGTGTTTCAATCAAAATGACTCATTGCAAAAAAAAAGAAAAAAGAAAAAAAAAAAGAAATTTAAACTTGGGGAACCACCCAATGTTTGTGATGGTAACAAAAGTTGAATATGGACTAAACAAATTGTTAATGTATTGATGGGTGGCTATCTACACTACTTGAGCTCAAAATTTGTAAAAAAAAATTTCTGAACTTGTGGCATCCATAAATATGAAGTGTCTCATCCTTTGTAAGTATATTTAATAATAATGCCATGAATAAGTTTTGTGAGCTTTAGCTTGCAAATTATATGTTGCATGTGAAACTAGAGTTGATGCCATGAAACTTTGTGGGCATTAATAGCATTTCGAGAAGTTCAAGTTTGTTGTCTTGTTTTCTTTAAAAGGAAGAGACTGGTATTGGGTGGGTAAAATTTTCACCCTTATATACCCATGAATATATAAAAGGTAATTAATGTAATGAATATAACACGATAACCTTCCGTTTTGGTAAATGTTTTTGGTTAACCCTTTTAATTACCCTACCTGGCTCCTAAATATTACATACTCAACATATCTTTGTTTTACTCTGCTAATATCTAGGGTTTTGAAGTGGGTAAATAGAGGGTATACGGAAAAATGAATTCATATGGTTAAGATGATGATTTTGTTTGAAGCTATGGTGACTAACTACTGAATATACCTACTTTTTGGCATTTGATTTCTATTCATTACATTGAGTACCTTGAACAAAATCATAACCATATGGTCTTGAAACCCCCTTTACATTCTACTACCATTTGCCATTATAAAGAATACTTTGAATATATTTTTAATACTATTGATTGGTTTTATTATATTTTTGTTAATGTTTTTGATCGGATGCTTGAAATTTCACAATTTCCATGTTTGCAATGCCAATTGCACAAGTAATTGCCTTTCTTCCCTTTGAAATGTGATGGGTGTGTAATGAGAAAAAAGCTACCATTCAAGTGCATTTCAATATGATATAGGCATATGGTCTGTTGTTGAAATTCTCATTATTATCTCCATTAGTTTCTTGCTATAATCATGGATTGCTCCCGCAGCATCTCTTCCAGCAGTGAGATACATCATTGGGTAAGGGAAAATACAGCATTTCAAAAGCTTTCAATTGCAAATTATCTCTGATCCAAGAGCAGTTGGTTGCTAGTGTGCTAGCCATGGCAAGCTTACAAAGGTACTATAATGCTGGACAAGAAAAAACAACAATGCTGAAAGCCAGAAACAAAAAGCACCAAGCAAACAAACCAGAGAAAAAGCGGGAAAATTTAATAGGCAAGTTTTAACTGAATGAACAAGCTGATGTACATGTTTTACTGAATGTGCATTGAACTTTAAGCACCCAAGATTTGCATGTGCTACCAAGTAGCGACTACACACTAGTTACAACTTGCTGGATTTTACCAACTTGAGATGGAAATCCCATCAGATCAATATATGAGAAGGCCAATAATCTTTCCCTCCCCTATTCAAGAGGCAGCAGATATGAATAGCCACATCCTAGGAGTTATTTCTCCCACAGATATTCATAATGTGTACTTTGTAAGCTACAAACCTTTGAATGGCGATGTTAAGAATGTAAGGAGCATCATCCTAGATGCAGAACACTAGTGCAGACATAATCCTTGAAGTCCCCACCAGAGATCTTATTGTGCATCACATTTCTGAATGATAATTACAAGTGACTCTCAGTGCTTTTTTATTTACACTATCTTCCACCAACAAAAGGAGGGCAGTTTATATGACTACACCTTTATATTAGGCACTTACAGTTCATTCATGAAGCCAGCTACAGAAGCAAGCTGGAAACAACACTGCCGTCCTCCAAAGTTACCCATGTTTTGATTTGAAACACAGGTGACTCCACAAGCTCAACGATGCGGGTTCCACGTATCCATGAGCCATATCCTCCATAGCCAGTGTGGCGAGCAAAACATAGATGCAGACTTCCAGATGGACAACACCAATCTAATCCATGGTTATGGCCCACAAACACTGCCTGCAGACACACATTCACCATGAGATTTCTGAATGCCAGAGAGGCACCTATCCTGTGGACATTCTTGCAGTTTCTGAACCCCCATGCTACCAAATCCAAATCCTAATTTGAATTTGAACAGGAAGATCAAATCAGAAGGCTATTGGATAGTGAGCATCAAGTGGATGTGCAATGTACAAATTTTGAGGCTTTTTCTGTTTTGAGAGGAGGCACAACATAATAAGGTTGACCTTACATCAATTGTGACACACATTCATGTTGAAAAAGCCATATTCGATAGAGCAATGGTTCATGACACATCTGTGAGGTAAACTTTGTGGTTTCATCCATTTCCACATAAAATATGTGGTGTTTAGTGTAATATTTGCTGATACCAGATTCAAGTGTCAAAGCTTACCGCTGTAGAAAAAGCAGTATTCTGTCATAACGAGGTTTTTACAGTATACAAGAGTATGTGCTTTAATCAAACATACAAGAGTTCTATACTGCAATTTAAATTGGGGTACACATGATTCCTTTTCACCTCTATAAAGGTTTTGAAGATAAACCAGCAACACATTCAAGGTGTAAGTAACGCATACCTTAATGGAGCTTCTACTAGCCAGAGAATTCATTATTCCCCATTCAGCCTCCTGGGGAGCCACAGCCTCATAATTGATATTGCCAACACATGGAGCCACAATTGGTTGGAGGGGCTGAGGGCCGACAGTTGAGTATGCAATGCTTGGTATATGCCAAAACACAATCTCTGGAATACTGTACCAAAGGTACACAAAAGTTGTCAGTTGATATGTTTTATTATGACTGAAGAACTTCAAATTTTACTAGTTGCCTACCCTGACTTGCAAGCATTTTTAGATTGTGGTTCCCAACTCCATTCTATTACCCTTCTCTTCCTCATATGTGATATTTTTCCCATCTGTCTTACTATGTCTTAAGTATTTCAAGGAACAGAATCAAACACATCACCAGTAAGGACAATAAGAAAAACTTGTATGCGGCACTATTTGGTATATGTAACCAGTAGTGGAAAGGTCGTAGGCTCATGACACCACAAGCTGAAGCTCTCAATTAGATGGTTAGGAGCTACAATGTGCTAAGTCCAACATTGATATAAGATACTGGCCTACTTTTATCTTCTAACAGAGGAAAAAAGTCATCAACACAGAAAGAGAGAAGACCTTGCAGTGGGATTGTGCTGTGATGACACTTCCTCAAACCAAGAAACTTGGCTTGCAGAAATAACCTCTGGATATGATCCACCTCCTGAATCTAGGAAATACATGATAGCTGCTGCCCCTGCTGCATTGGATGAGGCAATAGGGATTACAAAATTTGAGACACTTGGCCACAACCCTTGTGGGCCAGCTTGAGAAAGTGAATTTTGAGAGCTGGAATCAGATGCCATTAGGTCCACCCGTGTTGTCCCCTGGTAGTAGTTTAATGAACCTGTGGCTGCATCCCAATAACAAATCTCGTCAACACATCTGCTGTTACAAAAACCTTAGCAAGCAAATAGGTTTGATACCACATTGCCCACGCGATACAGCACAATTGCTTTTGGGTCCAGATCCTGTGAGATAAAATTCCATCTGCAATTATGTAAAAGCAGAAGTATTGCAAACACATTCTGATCAGGGATCATTCAAAAGCTCTGAACTGCTATGTGTTGGCAAAACACAGGCGGTCAATATGTCTATACTTAGCTTCCCGGAAATCAGTCCCACAGAGAAGGGACCCTGCTCTTTCGTCAATTGATCATCGTTTGCAACACAAGTCAGTATTTGGGTATGAATTCGTAACCCTATGTTGGGATTCAGAACTCACAAAGGAGCTAAACTGAAAATTGTGATAACAAAGTTAGCAGTTCAATGCATATATATACCTGCTGGCAAGATAGGGGAACCTGAAGGTCCAAACCATGAGGAGTTCCATACAAAAGGAGCATCGTCATGGTTACCGAACAGAGAAGCCCATGGAATGTTGCGAGTTACGGTTGGGGCAAGGGCCTGCTGCCAGTGTTGTGCTGCGTTGGGGTTTGGCAGATTGTTGGCTGTCACCAAATCGCCCAAGTAGACCACGAAATCTGCATCACTTCACCAACCCTGTCTGTTATGCTCAACACCATAGCTAGCTAGTAGAAAACGAGAAACTCGGCGTTACGACTCGACAAGAATGGAGTTTGGGCATATATTTTAGGAGACTGTTGTTGCCCAGCTCGCGAAGAAGACGAGAGAGCAACCCTCTAGAGAGAATTACAATGTACCAGGTAATTCTTGGTCGAGAACGTTGGACATGACAATGGAGGATTCAACATCTTGCAGAGCGCCCCAGTCATCCCAGGCATTCTCTCCAAAATGCAAATCTGCAAACATGGCAATCTTGAAGGAGGGTTTCCCATTAAACCCCACTCCAGTAGTTTTCAGCTGCTGCAGTTTGTCCGCCCCATTATGCCTGCTCTCTTCTACTGTAACCTCTTTTGCAAATGCCATGAGTTTGGTCATCAGTAGCAACCAGAGGATTGTTGCTCTGGTGATGATATGGACAATCACCATCTTCTTCATCTCGGAAGCTAGAAGAAACCAGAAACTCCACAAAATCTGAGGCTTGAATTGAATGAGATCATGTGAACGAATTAAAAAACAAAATCAATGAAGGACTCTCGGAACTGTCATATACATCTTAAGAGGATGCAACTCTCTGGTATTTTATTCAATAGACAGGAAGAAATACATCGATCAATACTGATCTCAGCTGATCGAGAAATGTAATCAATCCTATGCTCGTCAAAGTACTACCGCAAAAAGGGTCGAGATTGTTTGCTTGCTGCAAAAAAATCCCCAAACAAACTTCAAAACTAACAAAGTGGACTCGTCGTCTTTGAGAAGCATAATTTGTTCTTGGAGTGCAGGAACAGAAATTGTTGACATAAAAGCCAACTCATGTGTTCGAATACCCAGGGTCGGTCCCAATTTGAGAACAACACCGGTTGCAAATTATGGGAGCTTAATCCAGTGGGCCGGGTGCAAAATGGAAGTGGAGTGATGATTGATGATTGCACAAGTCGCGTACCAGAGTGATTAGAAATCCTGGAGAGGCCGGCTGGCATATTCTTCAGCATGTACCAGTAATAATAATGATCGCGACCAAGAAGGCCCCTCCCCATCCTCATCGCAGCACTCCTGTAGCTACTTATAATCGATCTGCCTTTTTGGGTCTCTCAAACTTGGCTTTAAAGCTGCTTTGCTTGCTGCCTTTCGTGCTTGGTGCCGTCTTTGTGTGCTGCTGCTGCTGCTGCTGTGCTAGTCTATGGCGTGAGCATCGCTCTTCTCTGGAGTACAACTAGCCTAGCGTAATGACCTGCCCGAAATTTCAAGATTCCATGTCGAAATTTAGAATATTCACATACATTCTCTACTTTCCTTCACAAATTTTTTTTCTTTAAAAAAAGTTTAAAATTTATTATTAAAAAAAGAAAAAAAAGAAAAAAAAAGAGAAAAAAACCCAAGGTGTGTTATACACAATGGCCTTGCCATTAATTTAATATCAAAAATTAATATTATATGATAAATTAGTCATAGCTAAGGGAAAAATTAAAAATAAATCTATTTTAATGTACATAATCATGATGTTGTTTTAAAAAAATGGTCATGATTTTTTTTTTCATTTTTAAAATATTGCATTAGTTATGAGAAACTCAAAAGGGATCTCACATTAAATGATAACATGTTCTATGAAACCTATTTAAACATTTAAAAAATTGATACTAGATTAAAACCAATAAGGAAAATGTTTGTAACATGATTTTCAATTTTTTTTTTTTTGCTAATCTAATGATTTTTTTTCAGAAAAAAAAAGTGATCAAATATTCCCTTTTTTTTTTTTTTTTTTATATTTTTTAAAAATTTAAAACACCTAAAAAAAAAAAAAAAAAAAAAAAA
>Ga0116231_10008797_pt1 | contig 17485 bp, 12 predicted proteins | sample S1TSphgellanicum_2_FD_89695 | JGI IMG/M metagenome (GOLD analysis project Ga0116231, IMG submission 89695) | Host-associated microbial communities from peat moss isolated from Minnesota, USA - S1T2_Fd - Sphagnum magellanicum MG | ecosystem: Host-associated > Plants > Peat moss > Unclassified...
TCATGCCAGATGCTCTCTACTGGTAAGTATCCAGTTTTGAACTTTCAAGCCTGGAATGATCAGTGCCCTCTGCCTGTGGGTTCACTAAATTAGGGCAAATGACAAAGTACATACTACATACCTTCTACTGGGTTTTTTTTGCCCTACAAATTTTGTCGTTTTCTGGCAAAAAAACTGGTAAAGTTTTGGAAATTTCTGTTTTCCTAGGGTAAAATTTGACTAATGTTGCTAAATTTTTGGAAGCATTCGCCAAATTTTTGATATCAAAAATTTGAAAAAACAAAAAGACACTGGTTGTAATAGTTAATTTACCACTATTATTTTTGTGCCAAAAGGATCTCCCCTAATACCATTGGGCACAAACTACAAACCAGTGTTGGCAGTCTGGTAAAGTGTTTTTTTTTCCCAAATTTGTGATGTTGCCCCTCTGGTGATCTTCCACAAGGAGATTATCCATGTTTGGCTATAGACCAGCTATGAAAGTAGAAATTTATATAAAATCCTTTTATATCCTGGCTACATGCTCGAAAAATGTGTAGAAACATGGTGACTTTTTACAAATTTTCTTGATTTCGGAGATTTTAAAAAGGGAATATTTGACAGAATATTATATTTTTGAAAAAGAATTTTGCCAAATGGAGAATATTCGCCACAAATTAAAACGCTGGTCTGGTATGGTATTTTTGAAATACTACATGGTTATTGCTAGTAAAAAATTTGACATTTGATTTCAGGTATGGTTTTCACATACCTATTGAAGAACATGTAATAATTTGGTACCAGTATGAGTTTAGAAGGTGGCGGATGTAACAATATCAACAATGGTATATCCATGCTTTTAGGACTCAAATCTAAACTTTGATCCTAGTATTAATTGGTTGTAAAGTTGTGGATTTAAAAAAAAAATTAACAACCAGAGAAGTTATGAGGAAAGTTGTTGGGGGAGGCAACAAGCAACCATACACTCAACAATACAAGCGAGCATTGATTATTGTAGTAATACAAAAGCGTATCATCCCACCATATGTGCCGGCCATTAACATCTCACACTTGTACCTCGAATTCATATATATTTTCTCGTTCTTCTTAACAGCCATTCTTCTGCACTTGGTCTGGTATCATCAAACAGTTGCAAACCCTAACCCCAAATTGGTAAGGTCTTTCTAGGATTGGATTGAAATGGACTCAGGAACACTGTTCTTAGACAAAAAGAATCAAGTTCAAAAATCAAGTAGGGTATGTCATAAATGAGTGAATAGTAACTGGGGTTTTTGGCATACCAGACCAACACAGGTGCAAATTACAATATTGGTCTGGTACATGTGGGATTGCATGTTATATGCCCATGTCTATTGCCAGATCTTATATATTAATTCACTACGTCCTTCAGTGTGTCTGTCTGTCTTTTACTTATCTCTTACTTCTTTCGATTCCTGGCCTCTTTTTTTTTGGTACTCTCTTTCTTCTTTTTTTTCATAGTTTTTCTTTCTTTCTGTACCCAACTTCTTTTTCTCTAACGTCATTTTGCTTTCATTATTTTTCTGGCGTAATCCCATTGGCTCCGTTACTTCCGGATTTCTCTTTTACTTTACACTTCATTACTCATTTCTTTCCACTTCAGTCCGTTTACTTTCCATGCCTTCTTTCCATAGGTGCGTACAGTGAGTACAAAGCTAATCTGATGGCACCCTAGGTTTTCTTTCCGTCACAGGGAAAAAAAAAAAAACGAGTTAAGTAAAAGATGGACGAGGTTTCGTACAAAAACGCTAATCTTCACATAACTGCTTCAGTAATAATAATCAATAGCATTCTTGGGCCCTCGAAAACCATCTGTGCCTTGCAGGCACGGGTTACCACTAGTATCAAGTAACCCATCAAGCTTGTGTGATCCAAGGCACTGCTAGCCTTGTACCAGAATTGCACTGAATATGATACTGATACTTTGACCTAAACTCTACTAGATGGGTACATTGTTTATTATGCATGTTGTCACAATACCCATATTCCCCAGCTTTTCTTCTCTGTTCTCCTGGTATGTGCATGAGGTTTTGCACTAATAAACGTGGAGGTGATGGCAGTGAGTGTTGGGACGTGTGCTCAAACATATCTCTTCGCTACCACCACCCCCATTCTTTTCAATGTAGTTGTAGGAGAGCTTGCAAGGTAACTGATTGTCAATGCCAAAGTAATGCAACAGTCAGAAAAGAGCATAGTAAAAACATGTTCAATTTTTGGTATGGATGTCATTCACATCTTTTATGAAATGATACTCAATCTGTTGTACCTCCATCTGAAACCAATGGCTGGCTACATCGAACCATCATCATGGATTTTGTACCATTGGCAATTTAGGTTCCTCCATTTTCCCCCTTCTTATTCTCTATTTTGATCTTCTATTTAAAATTGTCTTTATTAACAAGTGTTTTTGAAAATAAATATCCATTGCTTGGTTTTTGTTTGTGTGTGGTACTTTTAAGGGATCGTTTACATTTTACTGCTACAAGTCTCCATCTGGTCAGTTGAATAGCAACTATCACTGTTTCATTTTATATGACATTCAAATCAATTCAATGAAAAGGGTTAGATTTGCATCTAATTAGTCTAATTGAGTCAGTTTTCTCTTTTTTGATATCAACTTCTCATCAACCTCAAACCTAACTGAGAATTGCGCAATACATAATTTATATCAATACAAAAGCATTGGATCCACAATTACAACAGATATATAAATAAGTTAGAGATTCAAATCGACCTTTCTTTTCCATTTATTGACATCAAGAATATCCTAGCTTGATATTTTCTGCAATCCAATGCCTTTTGATGCTTGTTGGTTTGACCTTCAATCCAAATGACATTAAGATTTCAGAACAGCACGATTGAGATCTCACACCAATGTTATGCATTTACCATTTTGTTTTAGGAAAATGAGTTCAAATTCTTAACAGTTCTTAAATACATGGTTGAAAGCATTGAATTTTGGCAATTCTAGGAAACACCTAACGTGGCCTAGCAATGAACTGAACCCACAACCACTACCAAGTTGCATGGCATCCATAAAACCCAACCAGTTGAGCCATTAGCTTGAGGATTTGTCTTGACTACATCATGAACAAACAACTCAAGACCAATTAACCTTCTATGTAGGCCATGTTTTCAGGCAATTACTTGGACCACAATGAAAATGGTGATTTCATAGGACCACAATCTGCTTTTCACTTGTCTCATTCATTGAAGATCCAACAACCAAAACCAGGCTAATGTAGTGGGTGGTTACTTTGAAACTCACAATTTTAGCTTTAACTTCAAAATTATGTTATTTGAATGTGATGTTTAGTCAAATTAATAGTGACAAGGATTGTGGAATGTTGTTTGAGGTGCACTGAGGAATTCTGTGACTGTGACTGTCAAGGGCTTTATTTCATGTGCTTTTTATAAGCCTCTATTTCACGTTCCATTTTGGACATGGGCCAGCCAACCTCACACATCACTTTTAAGAAAGATGAAACCCAGATAATGATATTTACCCATCTTCTGAGGCTTATCCCTTATGCCCATTTGAACATCCCATAACGGTGGAGGGAAGAAGATGAAGGCAATGCTGTATAATGAACAATCATATGCATTGCAATATTCATGATCCTATATGTTCCTAAATTTGACCGGGGTAACTTGTTTCAATTCACATGTTGCTCATACCTTTTCAAGAGCTTCAAACCGATGTACATATCAGACTACTGATCTTGATTGGTGTTAGAATTAGTCAATCACTCTATACCGCAAGTGAATCACTATTGAAGGGTAACCATCCTAGACTTCTTCAAATTTAGATAACGCCAACTACAGAAGACAAGCAATCAGTTGTCTCAGCTTTAACCTTGACCACAACAATTCTTCTACGAAAAGATTTACAGTTCATGATATTATGTAGTGTATGTACAACCTATGTACCTACTAAAGATAATTATGAGGTTTTGCAGACTTTCGAATCCCAGGTGTTCACAGACATATGCGGAGACTGTGCTGTCAGCTGGTTGCAAGCTAACCTAATGTAAATATTGTGGTTGCGAGTGGTTGCAGACCTGTACATGAATACGTAGAGTTTGCAGCAAATTGAGTTAAAGAAACACAAGTAATTTGAAATCTCTGGAAAAATTGAGACTGTGTAACAGCGTGTGTAGACTATCAGTTAACCAGGAGGAAAATGAGGCCTCATTTTATTGGAACCAATGACAGATGTGTAAGTCTGAACCAATGTGGCAAGGGTTACTAGGGTGACTGCAATGGCAGATACCACATACCATGGTCTCGAACAAAACAACTGAGAAAATTCAGTTATGATAACATTCTTCCTAGATTTGCAATGTTTGTTGAGATTTTCGGCAACTTCCAGAGTAGATTTTGATACGCTGCCGCACCATAATTCTTTGTGTAGGCTTCTCCACATATCAAGTACTGCCATTTCAGGGCCAAGACCGTTTATGAAGACCCGGTGCTTGATTAATAGTCGCACATCATCTACGCTTCCAATGAGGTCTGCCATCAGTAGAATATAGCCAGCAACTGTACAGTCAGAGGCATCCTGTAAACTCAAAGATTCATAGATTGCAAGATTGCGGAACAGGGTTTCAAATATGTCCTCTATTGTTATGATAGGTAGGGACAGACGTCCTCCCTGAAATGAAACTATGTTCAATGTCCCAGGCACTGCTTTGATCTTAATGCCAGCTGACTTCAAATTCACTGCAGACTCTATAGAAACGTAAGGACCCTTGGCCTTTGGTGGGTGAGGGCCACATATCGTTTTGTAAAGGTAATCCAAAATGTGGCAGCAATTGACTAGGTCTGGATAGTGGGCACTGTCAGGATTTTGCCTCGTATTCAATGAAAGGGGGCACAGCCAATTCATGTAATCCTTTAGAACCGTATCCAATGAAACCTCAATCAGCTTGATTTCAGCAACCTTCCTCAGTAGATCCATTGGTACTTGATTTTCCAACAACACCATATCTCTAAGACTGCTACCATACCAGCACAGATCCAACTGAAGCCTGCCCCCAAAATTCTCATCCCTTCCCACAAGGAATAGAGCATCTAATGCTAGTAAATACTTCACCTGCCTCTCACTGAATTCGGTGAAACCATCCTGCAGTCCATACAATCTCACAAGCCTCGCAGGATCATCCACCACAACATTGCAGAATCTGTCCCAAGCATCGCTTTCTTCGTCGGCAAAGAAATATCCTGCTACAGCAATCTTCAAACCCTCTGCTCCAGAAGTGTCAAGTTCACGGTTGTGGAGGCCAAATCGCCATTCTTTCGGAGTGAACTGTTCCGGAGGTAGTCGCAAGTAGTTCGGCACCTTCCTTATGAGAACTTCAGGAGCGGTATCATTCTTGTAATTTTGAATCGTTGATCGAACTTCGGTGACCCATGAGTGATCTTGTCCTTGAGCTTCAGCATCATCTGTGACCAATGTATGCAAGACAAATCGTTGAATTATTTGATCTGAGAATCGCATATTTGAAGAGCTTATTTTGTAATCCAAGCGGCAAAAAAAATTCATGCAATGAGTTTCACAAGAATCAAAACTCGTAGAGATTACAGGTCCCATGACTCGCATCATCTGTTACTGGTATCTCTCTTGGGAAACTTCCAAGGAGACTGTTGCGTGGCGTTGTCAAGAAACTTTTACTGCAAAAAAACTCTTCACGTTGGTTTGAATTTACTGTTCAATCTAAATTCCTCGACACTTTGTGAATTTCAAGGGTTACTACAATATTGCAACTCACCAGAATCTGTCAAAGCGGTTCCAATGGATGCTTTGCCGATACTCCTTGGCATTGAAAATTCAGGCCCTCGCAAGTCACCAGAATCTGTCAAAGTTATCTAGTTAGGGTCGAACCATATACTTATCGTCAATGTTCTGAAAAAATCCCGTGTGTGATACAAAAATTATAATTTTTTTCATATGCTCACAAACTTGTTCAAATTATGTGCAATCGCATGTGGAAATTTTGTATTTTTGAAAAAATCAATCATTTAAAATATATATTTATATTTTTCAATATGCATAATTACATATATATTTTTAGCACAAATATATTCTAATTCACCATAATATAAGTAGTTCTTTTTTTTTTGGCCTGCTCTATTACACTGTGAAACTCATTAAGCTCAAAACAAAACAACACATATGTCACTACATAAAAGAAACTACGTTAGTGTGCCTTCACCTGCACCAGGTTACAGGTCTCATCATCCAGTTGTCTATCACTCCAGCTGGGAGACTTCCAAGGAGCCCTCGACGTCGCGTGTCGTTGGCTTAGGATTTTATGCTTGATTGGAACTCGTGAAGCTGGTTTCAAATTGAATCTAAAATCCTTCAAACTTAATCTCAAGCTTTAGTGAATCCCAACTCACCAGTATTTGTTGAAGCGGCTCCGATCGATGTGTTGCCTGGACGCATTTGGCTTGAAAGTTCAATCGTTACAGAGTCTTGAGCTCTCTCCGGTATCTCCATGAGGTTAACGCAGAATGTGTAACGGCCTTGGAGTTGTAACAAACTATAGTGCAGGCACAGTAAGTAACCCTCTTGATCGGAAAACTCGAACTTGCGCAATACGATGAGACTTGAGTGCACCTCCGTTCTGGGCTCCTCCCCCACCCACACCCAAAAAACGTAAATTTCAGGCTCTAGTACTAATGAAGAAGATGGTCGTGTCTGCAGGATATTATTAACCGCTGTCTTAATCTTCAATATCTGCATTACAACACACCCGCAACAACTAGACGAACCGCCAGCATGAGCTAGTGCAAAAATTGAAGCTTGGGTGAGGTAAGGTAGGGTGCAGGCAAACGGGATCTACCCAGTAGCTTGCAGCCGCAAAAACGGGACGTGGATGGTCTCGGTGGTGGAAGCAGGCAGCAGCGCAGGCAGCAGCGAAAGAGAGATGATGACGCTCGGACTCAGCAGCTGGCAGCAACCTTTCTCGGCAGCGTAAAAAAGACCTTGCTGGGACAGTAACTGGTAACTTAGAGAGCTAGCTTAAAACACTAAAAGCTTTTAGAATTTGGACTTAAAACTCTAGAAGTAACAGAAGGCAAATGGTTTCATATTCCAATAATTTCAGAGTCCTATTTCAATGTTATACATCTCATTTTTTTTGTTCCTGTGCAATTTTGGTTTAATTATGTTTGCAAATTATTTTGTATAAAGTAAATGAGTAATATGCATTGAAATTATGTTCTTAAAAATCATTAAAATTAATATAAATATCATCACATGGATTTTGTGCATATTTACCTTTATTTCTCAACTTGTGAAGTTGAAGAACAATATGGCAATGAATCATGTTGACATTGGGGTCCTGAATCCTGAAGTCATGACCCCAAGTACATGTATTGACTTAATATTGCAGACTAATATGTTTTCTGGTCCATTTATGGTAACAATCATTTGTTCTTTGTTACCTGAGGGGAGGCATCAAGTTTTTATTGGGAAAGAGAAAATCTTACTAAGCTACCGGTCGCTTAAAATTATGATGCCTGGGAAGGCGGTGGCAGAAATGGATTTGAAATATAAGCTGATAGGAAGGAACAAAACCCGCTACTAAAATAAATACTTGAACTTTGCTGGAAACCAGTTCAAAGTTCAAACCAAAAGCCAATCATGCCAGATGCTCTCTACTGGTAAGTATCCAGTTTTGAACTTTCAAGCCTGGAATGATCAGTGCCCTCTGCCTGTGGGTTCACTAAATTAGGGCAAATGACCAAGTACATACTACATACCTTCTACTGGGTCTGTTTTTTTACTTACAAATTTTGTTGTTTTCTGGCAAAAAAGTTGGGAAAGTTTTGGAAAATTCTGTTTTCCTAGGGTAAATTGGACTAACGTTGCTAAATTTTTGGAAGCATTCGCCAAATTTTTGAGTCAGCAGCTGGCAGCAACCGTTTTCAGCAGCGTAAAATAGACCTTGCTGGGAACAAAAGGGAAGAAAACACCAGAGCAGCGGGAACAGAGGGAGAAAAGAAAGACGCAGCACATGAAAAGGGACAAGAGAGGCAGAGAAGAGATCTGAAGAAAAACAGGCGACTGAGAAAAGTGAACTGATGAAGGAGACGGACGTTGGAGGCCGAGCTTTAAAGCCTCAAAACTGTCGGTAACGCTTGAGAGAGAGAGCTTGAGCGAGAGAGTTTAGGAGTTTCTGTGAGTTCTCCGCCGGGCAGTGGGCAGCGGTTGCAAGGACTGCAGTAGGAGGTTTGTTTGAGTGTCAGGGGGGTATCGAAAAGATTTTAACGTATTATTTGGGTTTTTTTGTTGAACCTCTCCGGGTATCACTCAACCCTGATTGAAAACTGGAATAACTGTGAGAACTGAATGCTGAGAATTTAGCAAGGAAAAGAATTTAAAATATTGAGACTGGAGTGAGAGAAAATCTCTATACTGGGGTGAGGTAAAACCCTCTTACCATAATCAGGTTCTCAGGATAATTTGTATGAGATTTAATATGCACATGATTGTACATTTAAATTACAAAGTTCAGGAATAATTATAGTAATTGTATAGGAGGAGGAGTGAAAATATATGTAGCTATGAAGGCGCTGAGGAGAAAAGTGTAGGGTAAAGCCCTAGGGTGTGCCATTCTGAAAATAAGAGGTTGAGTATGCGCTGAGAGCTGAGGCTTGGCCTTTGCCCTTTGGGAATGTCCTCGACTCCTGTTTTCAACTCATCATAAAGGTGAATTGAAAGTTATCATGATGTTAGATGTACCACCTACTCCTTCAGAGAGGGAAGGGACTGTTCACTTGTAGGTAGGCATAATTTCTCTCCCATACTTTCTTGAGTGCTAGAGGCATACTCTTCGTTCTTGAAAAGAGGAGGAAAGATTCATGGACATAGAGTACCTCGAAATATGCTAAGAGACTTCTTGGAGTGCTTCTCAGTTTGAAAATTCATTAAAATAAATGTAAATATCATGGCATGGACCTTGTGCATGTATACCTTTATTTCTCAACTTGTCAAGTTGAAGAATAATATTGAAATGAATCATGTGGACATTGGGGTTGTGATGTCATGACTAGTGTTGGGCGGTTCTTTATATTTTACGAAGAATCTTTAGTTCCTGTTTTAAAAACTAAATTATAATTATCTTAGTTTGAGTTTCACACATATATTCAACTAAAAATCCAGTTCTGATGATTCTCCCAAAAAAAAAAGTTCTGGTTGGTACGCTGCCTGGTTTGGAGGTGCAAATGAGATTGTTGGCGTGGAGAAAGAAATAATGGACTTAATTGGACCGCTTTTCCTAAGTGAAGAAATGTACAGTTTGTCTTTTGACCTTTGTTAAAAGTGTTTAGTAGAAAGCTGACATGTGACATTCGCTCTCTCAACAAGCATAAGTAGGTTGCTCAAACCCTACCTCCCCAGCATCATATACTTGTGCAACAAGCTCAGAGCTTCTGAAGAAACATTGTTGTAGCTCCTCCCAAAATTGAGTTTCAATTCAAAATTTGTGTTGTTGATGCTCGAAAATGAAAAAGGAAACAAATTAAAATCCTTCTTGAGAGAAGGCTAGAACTCTAAGATTAATTTTACATTGCACGAGATGCTAATACCACATTATTGGGGATTTTATCTATAGGGTAAGGATAGAGAAATGAATAGTTCGGGGAATGAGTGGTGCAAGGTGGGAGTCAAGTGTGCCACACCCAAATTTCTGGAATCAACCTATTCGGGGTCCTTTCACAGAATAAAGATCTGATAGAATTTTCAATGGCTCTAATTTTGTTTGTGATGGAGAGGAAGCACCTTGATGCTTAAGGTGCCTTCTGTATTGTGACCAAATTATTGAGGGTAAATTACGCTTCACATATTTTCAAATAATTGAACCAGCTCTTTATGTGCAAGGTAATGCCTTAGGAATAGCTTTTTACTTTTGGCAAAAAATCTCAAAAGGCCACAAATGTGAAGGCCTTGTGATAACCCTGTTATAAAATTGAGATTAAACTTAAGGTCAAATCACCTAATCTACCTCTTGCCAAGTGGTTGCATCATCACCCTTTAAAAACCCTAAATCCTTTTATCATCATTGTTTTTATCCTTGTCGTTACTTAATCACCATCATTGTGTCCATCTCACATGAACTTTTCACCATCATGCTTTGTAGTGACAAGCTTTGTCACCAACACTGCAGCAACAACAAAGTAGACATTGTTAACATCTTGTGACACTAACACAACTAGAATTCACCAGCATTTTTTTGCGTTGGGATTTTATAGGTAATGAAATCCATATGCATTGTGATGGTAGTTAATTTAGTAGAGCTAGTTATTGTAGTGATCATTTGAATGATTTTGTTTTGAAAAAGATTGATCTCGTGGATTCTAAGAGCTTATGGTTGGATTGGATTTGGAGCAAATTGGGTTTTGGAAATTGAGAATTGCCTTGAGAGAGATTTGGTGTACGAATTGGTCCAAAATCCAAACTTTGAAATAATGGTTAAGAAGGGATTCAATTGTGGATTCAATCAATGGGTTTTGAACTACCATTTTGACAACTACTTACAAGTTACAACATTGAATAAAATGTTATTCTTGAAACAAGGTTCAAAATTCTATCAAACTTCAAAATGTTTTCATTTTCAATCATCGGAGTTGTAAATATGGCTTTAGTGACCACTTTTTATAATTTTTAAGTTCATCTTTTTGCTTGCGAGTTTTTCCTTTGAAGTTTACTAGTTTTAATCTTTCGTGTTGAATTTTCAGAAATTGAGATTTGGAACTTGGAACTTGTTAAAGTATCAATGGTAATTTGAGTTTCAAAGGCTAGGGTTCAAAGCTCAAGCTTCATTGTGAAGGATTATGTGCATGATTCAACAAATTGGCATAATGTACTTTTTCACTTTTTAGGTTCATCATATGATTCTCAATTAGATGCTTGAAAATTCCATTTTCATTACACCATCTTCTTCAACCTTTGAGGTTTGCAGTTCCTTCCACCTTTTGGTTTAATTTCTTTTCCTTTTCACTGTATGAACAATTAGGGTTTAGTTAAGGTTTAGGTTTCCAATTGAAAGCATTTCAAAAATCTACTTGTATGAACTAACTTATAAACTTTATGAAGTTCTAATTTTTTTGCAACTTTCTTGTATTTCTAAGGTTAAGAACTTGATCTCTAAGCTTTTCAAGTCTTCTCAATTTTGTAAGCTTTCTAGAATCAAAATCTTGCTTTCAATTTTGTTGAATTGTTGCACTAATAAGCACCACGACCCCTCTGTAGGTTCCTAAAAGTTTCAATTCAAGCCTCGTTACCCTTTGTTGTTTCAAGATGGAGCTAGGCCATTTTCTTCACCACCAATGTATTATAACACATTTGTTGAAGATCTATGCAAACAAAATTTTAAGGAAGAAAAGAAAATTTATGAAGGTTCTCAAAAATTTCAGGATGCATGGATCATTCGCGTACCTTGAACTAAATTTGTTGTTGATGATACGAGGAAGTTCATCAAGTCAAATGCATGATATGCACATATGTTGAATGGAAAGACAAGTTATTAGCTATCAAGCTAAACAACCTTCTTAAACATATTGGTTGTCGGAAATGCAATGTTTCCATGCATGGTGTTGATGCAAGTTTTTATTACATGAACAAAAATCTTGTGCATTCTAAGAATGAAAGGTAGTACACTATTAGTCAAAGACCTTCTATCTTGGATTAATTCTAGTGTGACATTTCCTTTGAACACAAATGGAAGTATGATTAATTTGTTGCTCTTCATCACATCCTTGATCATGGTCATCCAATGATTGATTTTGAAGGTTTCAAAGTTTGATTCTAAATGCTCAAAATGAAGAATGCTACAAGGAAATATTAGAGTGATTCATTTGATGGGGGCATGGTAGAGGTCATAATGTGTTAGTAGATGCTACCAAAGCTACATTTTTGTATGTTGCTTACATTGGCATTTCTATTTATGAAGTCACTACAATCAACAATACTCTATAGTTGTCCATCCATTTGTATGAACATTGTTTAAGCTTGGAAAAGGATTCCAATCCTCTTCTGTGTTGAAATAATTGGGATCCTTGCCACTTCTAATAACATATTTGCTTTGACGGTTAAAGGTTGTTTAGATTTTAATGGCATAGGATTGGAAGAATTGGGAACTAAGCTTGTTAGTGTGGGTTGTGATGGGAGTAGTGTGTTCTAAGGCCATTGAGTTGGTGTGACACTATAGTTCAAAGAAAAAGTTGTTTTTTTTCTCATTAGAGTCCATTGTTTTACTCATAAGACAAATTTAGAAATGGTCACTTTGTTGGTGTTGGATTTAATGTGTTGGCTAAAAATTATTTTGCAAGCACTATATGTTTTCTTTGCTCATAGTCCAAAACATTTCTTAGAATTTCACAAACTTGCTAAGTTGATCATCACTGAAGAAAACAAATTATTCAAGAATGTGAAAATCTACTAGATCTTTAGGTTTTGTCCAACAAAACATGTTTATGTACAATATTGGCCTTTAATTGTCAAAATGCATGCAAAAAGTTCCAAGAATGATGCAACTTTAAAATACTTGAATTCTTTGTGTGATGTTGAACCCATTTTTGGGCTTCCTTGTATTGTTTCCATGTTTGATTGTGTGCATGCATTGATCATAATTACACAAAACAAGGATGCACGTTTGTGTGTGATTTTGTGGAACCTATCAAATTAATTCAACAATTTAACTATATTAACTCTATTGTGATCCTTATACCAAGTATGAAGATTTGTCATTTGATGAATTCAATTCAATTTAAGCTTTAACTAATCATACCTTTCCTTTAAGTTCATTTTTTAATTTGAATAGTGGAGAGGATGTTGTACCTCATATTTTCATTTGCCGACCGTAGGTACCTTGTTTCCCAATCCCATGTTGATGGTGGTGGGGAAAAGTAGCATGCACCAAAAATGTTTTTAACTAGACCATAAGCAAGGTAAAAGACGAATGTGAAGGTGTAACTCAAGACCTTATTTCAGAGCTTGAACACCGTTTCCCACAACATGAAATGATGATAATCTTGGGTGTGATATATCCCCAATTTTAGGTTACAAACGGATTGTAACCAAAGGAGAATGTCCACACTCACTTGAATGTGTTGAAAACCAGATTTTGTCTACATCGCAAGGTGGCTAAAACTGAAATTTTTTCCTTCTTTGCTTTCAAATCAAAACCTTTATGTGCAGACTTCTTTTTTCAAGGTCACCATGTTGCATAAAATAAAGGCAATTTTGAAGGAGAACAATTAGCTCAATCCTATTACATGACTTTGACGTAAATTTTTTGTTTTTCCACCTTCAACCATAACCTCTTAAAATACATTAAGTTGGCTAAAATTGTTGTTGTTTAGGTGCTTGGTTTTATTGAAAATGAACATACATTCAACACTATAACTTTCATGAAGAAGAGATTACGAAACCGATTTAACACACATTTGGATCTATGCACTAAATTTTACAACCAACATTTTTTATTATGCAATTTTTTTTGTATGAGCAAGCCATTGCTAAGTGGGTTGGCAAAATTTGCTATTGTGCAGATGCATAAGTGATAGCATCAATGTTCATGGAGCTTTGCAAAATGCATATTCAGGTGTCAAACCGAAGTTGGATGTTTTAGGTGTTGCAATTTTGATGTTAGTATGATTCACAAGTTACTCATATATAAATTGTTTTTTTTTTATTTGAATGACTTGGTGAGTTTGTTTTTGTTTGCATTTTTTTGATCTTGCATTGGTTGTTCAATTTGTGGCTATCTTTTTTCACATTCTAGTGAATTATTATTTTTAGGAGGTGCATATCATTTGAACTTTTGGGATGGTTTTAAGATTGAATGAATGAGACAAAAGAAGTGTTCAATGAATGATCCTAATTTATCACAAGTTTGTTGTTGAAGCACACAACTTAGAAGATTTTAAAAGAAAAAAATGGTCTTTAGGTCAAGTGACAACTCCCTAATTTTAAGATTCTATCATCTTTGAAGCTCATTGTTTATTACAATTCCATGCCACATGGTCTTGAAATGATGAATTAATCTCAAATTGGTTTTTTGCATAGGGATTTCAACTCAATCAAGGAAATAACATTTAGAATCTTCAATTTTATTTTATTTTTGCAAATGGTCATCATTGAGGTTTTGGTTGTATCCATGGTGTTCTCATGGAATATCTTGTTGTCCATGCCACATGGCAGATTCAAACGATGAATGTTGTAGAGTTGTTTTCTAATTTGTCTTGAGTGCAGGAAGGCTTGAGCTACAATGTGCAGCACCCGTATGGGGCTTGGGGTTCAATTCCCCTTCAAGGTACTTGAAATATAATTTGAGTGTCCACTTATCATTGTGAATGTTGATTTTGCAGGTGTATCCTACTCCAATTAACTAAATTCCAGAAATTCACAATGCTGTCAATTTGTCTTTGGATTGAAATTTTGTTTGCAGGCTCTTCTCAAATTTCAATGCATCTAAAAATTAGTTCCAAATAGAACCCATTTGGGCTCTTAACAGATGTAGCCAAATGTAAGGGCTTCACAACACACATGTTGTCACTATTTTCAATCAAAAGTATTGTAATTATAGCCACTATATATACAATTGTTAGTTTGGTTGCAGCCGCTCTGTAGATATGTCCGGATGACATCTCGCCAACCTGGCCACTCATTAAAATAAATAACTTGCGAAATCAGCTCCCCCCTCTCCCCCCACACACATATTTAGCCATGTATGCCATTTGAGGCCTTAGTTGTGTAGCCACATTAACAACCAGTTATAATTGAAAAAAAAATGGCTGCTGAGGAGCTGGGATTTCTAGAAGTCAGCGCCCACCTGAGGTGGAGCGGAGGGTGCTAATCTCGAAATTTCCCTATGAGGGGTTTAAACCAATTGATGTGATTTTTTTATTCCTAAAACGTTTCCATCCTACCAGGTGCATATTTGCCAGGTATCCATATTTGCATTGTAGGGAAAAAATGAGGTGGGGGGCATTTGGAGACGAAAATGTTCACACTTGTGGGTGTTCATTTAAAATGCCTCCTGAGAAAAATCTCAGAGGTTTTTACATACAGCACTAGAGAAAATTTGCAGTGTGTGGATGGCACGTTATATCCATCAATTTCCCTCCTAGAAATTGGGAGGGATATTATGCCTACTCCTCAACGATGAGAGGGCAATTATGCCTACTATAGATGTAAGAACCCTCCCACTATTGAAGAGTAGGCATAAGGACCCTCCCATTCATACACCTAGTGATCTACATAGGTTTGGTTCATGAAATTTTTTACCTCATGCTTTAGATAGATAAAGCCCATGAGTGGGGACATTCCCAAAATGCGGGGCTGGCCTTGGCTATCGCCTCGTCCTAAGCCCCTTATTTTGAGAATGCCCCATCCTAGGGCTTTTCCCTACACATAAGGGACCAATAGCAACCAAAAGAACCGGGGCCTAATTGTGTTGGAGGAGCTACTCATACAGATCCCAGGTTTCCTTCATGCTTGGAAAATAAGATAATATTGTCTCCACTGAGAAAGGTGGTCAATGTATGACTTTAAAGCCTAGAATCTACTAACCATCCAGTCACTGATTGTGGAAAAATAGTGCTGGGAATAAATCCTCTATGTTCAACCTCATTCACCCCACAGAAACTATCTATCCTTTTATCATCATCATACTTTTTTACCCTACCTTGTCTGTATACAGAGAGGGGTTATAGAATTAGTTAAATAAATACAGAGGGTGTTAAATAGGCTTGTGTGTAGGTGTGAAGAAAAAATTGTTACAGCAGAGGAAATTGCTGGATTTGGTGTTCTGAATTTTTTTCTTAGATATGTTGAGTGAACTAATAGTTAAATGTGTAATGAGGTTTAGTAGGTTTGTAAGAATTTTATATCAATGGAAATGATAGAAAGCATTCAATATGTTCAACGTCCAGCAGAATAGGGTTGCCTTAAGGCTTGAAGGTTTTCTTTCCAAGCAGATGGGATTGGTGGATTTGGTGATTGGAATTTATATTCTTAATTATTTTGAGGGAAACAACTATTCCATGTGTAATAGCTATTTAAAGACAGGATTCTTGCATATTACTTGTGCACTTTGTTGACATAATGATCTGCTTGTCTTTTCACCAAAAAAGTGACCTTATAAGTGGAAATAAGTATTCATAAAGCACATTCCTGTAAGTACCTGGTAGCTTAGAGAGCTTGCTTAAAACACTAAAAGCTTTTAGAATTTGGTCTTAAAACTCTAGAAGTAACAGAAGGCAAATGGTTTGATATTCCAATAATTTCAGAGTTCCATTTCCATGTCATGCATCTCATTTTATTTTGTTCCTGTGCAATTTTGGTTTAATTATGATTGCAAATTATTGTGTATAAAGTAAATGAGTAATATGCATTGAAATTATGTTCCTAAAAATCATTAAAATTAATATAAATATCATCACATGGACTTTGTGCACATATACCTTTATTTTTACAACTTGTCAAGTTGAAGAACAACATGACAATGAATCATGTTGACATTGGGGTCCTGAGTCCTGAAGTCATGACCCCAAGTACATGTATTGATTTAATATTGCAGACTATTATGTTTTCTGGTCGATTTATGGTAACAATCATTTGTTCTTTGTTACCTGAGGGGAGGCATCAAGTTTTTATTGGGAAAGAGAAAATCTTACTAAGCTACTCGTCCCTTAAAATTATGATGCCTGTGAGGGTGGTGGCAGAAATGGATTTGAAATATAACCTGATAGGACTTTTGGTATGGGAGCTGACAAGCCAACCTACTAGTTAAAAACTCTCTAACATAAATATACCCGCTTCTATCCACTGGGTGCACGCAAGTTAATATTTATCCAAACCCTTACCCTATGAATGTAGTGAAATGTTGGTCATTTACATCTACCCTTACCCAGATCAAAAATGTTTCACAGCCCATATACCTTCAATCAGCTGGTATATATTTAAAAGTTATCTACCCTTGCCTGGGTATTATAGTAATATGTATATACCTGCCCGAAACTGGTCTGCACCAGTGTTGTGCGTGTCAATAGCCGTAGATTCAACATGTAAATCTCATGTAAAGTGTATATCATCTACACTTACATGTCCAATTTTCTTACACTTACACTTATCCTGTTGCAGTGTATCTATCTTTTTTTACACTTACATGAGGCCAGTGTAAATATTTGTCAAATACACTTATACAGCCCCGTGTAAATGTCTTGGGGCGTGTAAGGTTAAATACTAAAATTGTTTAAAGAGTCACCCTGTCTTTGGGCCTCCTTTCACCCCAAACCCTTCCTTCAGGGTATCCATAAAGTAAGAAATTTCTATTAAATCTGGGAATGAAATGCTCAAAATCCGCAATTAATGCACAAGGTTCAAGACTAATCATAGTAGCTTTACAAGTAGGAGCAGTGAAAATATATGCAGCAACAGTCGAAAAAGGAAAGA
>Ga0116231_10008798_pt1 | contig 17483 bp, 12 predicted proteins | sample S1TSphgellanicum_2_FD_89695 | JGI IMG/M metagenome (GOLD analysis project Ga0116231, IMG submission 89695) | Host-associated microbial communities from peat moss isolated from Minnesota, USA - S1T2_Fd - Sphagnum magellanicum MG | ecosystem: Host-associated > Plants > Peat moss > Unclassified...
CTTTTGTCGCCCATTGCAAGTCTAAGATAATGTCAACAACATCTTCTTTGGTGCCCATCAATGAAACAGCTTCGAGGAGCCATTCTTCACTACAACACTTTGTCACAAGTGTTTCTGCTTTCTCCAGAATATAGTAAAGTTGTTTGAAGGCTGGCCCACGCGTGATATGTCCAGGAAGAGACCGTTGTGTTTGTAAGTAGGCTTCTGTCTCTTCAAGTTTAGATTCCAAGTGCTCACATTGCAATTTGTTGAGGTGGAGAAATCTTTTTGGTGAAGACCAATCACACAAGATTTGTTCAGAAATCAGAAATTTCACCCTTGAGATTACCATCACTGAAAGGTCTAAATAGTCCAACATGAGGCCACCCCTGCGCCTGTGGAAGTGTGAAATTCACAAATTAACATGAGATTAGGAAGTAATTCTTGAACAAGAATTATCTTATATTGCAACATACATCTTCACTTTCAATTTTCATCAACAAATAGTTGTTGTAAAATGTTAGATCCTGTATGTGCATGTTCTATAGGCTCCTCTAATTCTTTGCATTGTTTTATTGTGGGTCGACTTCATTAGTTCATCAAAACAACCAAAATTGGAAACATCATCCATATATGGATTTAGAAATAAAACTTCATAAGACTACTTGTATACCCTATTTAAATCCTACATTTAGCAACAATATCATGTACATTTTATTTAGTTACAATTATACAAATACATGTGTTCTAACCATCCAATGCATACAGATTTTGAACCCTAGCTAATGTCACCAATAAATTGAATTTAGGGCCACGACACCTTGTTGATAGCATATAAATGGTTGATTATTTTGCACAAATATTGGTTCTTTTCCCTTTAGGCAACCATTGTTAATGAAAGGATTCAAATCTTGAATCAAGTAGATGTAATGAAACAAAGTTGATGCAATAAAACTCCAACAATTTGCTAATGCCAAAGCCATTTTACTTCTACCATTGTCATTTTCATTTTTACCTTTAGTGAGCAGGGATACCCATGCCTAGAATAATTTGAAGTCTTATTATGAGTAAGTTTTGTTTGTGCCATTGAATTTAAAATTCACAATTGGTGGAACCACATACCTTTTCCTTACATTAAAATTTCTTAAGTTAAGCTTTCCTCACATTTCAAATTGTGGGAAAAATAAAAAATTGTCAAGAATTTCATCAAACAAAATAGTAGAGTTGGCACATACATATGACAATAATTAGGTTACTTTTTAATCCCTATCTACACCTTTCCCCTTGTCTAGATTATTAATTCATTGCAACTGAAATGTGTAGCCTTATTATAAAGTGAATTGTTGTTCCCCAAAAACCTAAAAGCCCCAAGTTTTGACAAATTTGATCAATAAATTTTTTAAATCGTTTTTGACACATCCAAGTTCATAATGCATGCAAAGTATGGTACAACGAAATCAAAACTAACCTTGTATCATCAGGAGGAGGAGCAAAATCAGGCGCATTTCCTTCTCCAAATTCAATTGGACATGCTTGAGTAGAAGCTCGAGATGGACTTGCTTGAGTAGAAGCCCGAGATGGACTTGCTCGAGAAAAACATATGTAATTTCCAACTGCAAATCCATGTAGACATGCTCCAAGAGTTGGACACTGAAATGGCATGGCCCCAATAACCCATACATGAAGTCAATAAGACAAGGAATCATTATCCTTTTTTAATTCATTGTCCATATTCAACTTATGTTGAAATATATTTGTAGCTTTGTTTTTAATTGGGCACATGAGAACTTTGAATCTAACTTTGAATTATTAATATGTAATATGAGATTGAAAGAAAACTTGGTCTAAGTATACTAACAAAGGAAACCAAAACTTGTTTTGGAATAATCAAGTTCAAGTCATGCCTTTAGGTTGAAGATTGATTTGTGACCAAAATCATGTCTAAAATTGTTAAGAAATTTCAATACTTAAAATTTGATTCAATTTGATAAAAGTAACAAGATGACCTACTACCAATTACAAATACATTTTTTATTATATCAATCAAATTAATGGGTTTTTCATACAATTAGACATCGTTTGTTGTCTAAAAATAAATACAATACTCATAAAATAATTGTTTTATTTGCCATCACCTTTTGATCATGTTAAATTTGTATGTATAATTTGTCACTTGAATTAGAGAATGTGTTTTTTTGTTTTACCTTGCTCACATCCAATAATTGGCTAGGAAGATTTTGAACTCTACTTGTCGAATAATGATCTCGAGCACCATTCATGAATTGTTCGGTCACAATCCTTTGACACGTATTGCGGACAAGATCATGCATCACCAATTGCCCATGCTCACCAAATTTGAGAAGTGATTTGTCCATTAATCTTTTCAAGACAATATTAGGTGTCTTGCACAAGTACCGCGTCCATATCTTCGATGCAGTTTTGACCTTTGTTCTTTTTTCTTCTCCAATAGTGTTAGAGAAGAACGTAGCAACATAAAAAAGCATTTCTCTCTCAATGGGCTCCAAGTCATCGATACTAATACGCAAGGTTCTCCAAAGCATGTCATCTTCTTGCAAGCGTCGTGCATTTTGCAACCGAGTCAAAGCATCTCGCCACACTGGGATGAAATTCTCACCATTAAGGAATCTACCCATCACCTCCAAACTCAAAGGAAGACCAGAACAAGCACCCACAATTTCCTCTCTTATACTCGAAAGTTCATGTATATGTGGTACATGTTCTTTCAAAAACGCATGTGAATCAAAGAGCTCCAAGGCTTTAGAATGTTGGAGAGGCTCCATTTCAATCTTGTTGCCATCGTCAATGAGTCCATTCATAGCTTCCCAATCACGACCTGTCAAGATGAAATTGCTTCCATTTCCAAAACCATGACATTGCAACAAGGATAAAATGAACTCCTTATGATGAATTTCCACGTTGTCCACAACAACCAACACCTTCCTTCCATAAAGTTGTTGAGACAAAATGGTAGGAAAATCCAAATATTCAACATTTGGAGTGTTGAAATCATAATCGTCTCCTTTTCCATAGCCGACGTCGTGCAGTAATTGGTGTTCAACTTCTACAATTGGTCTTGATTTCACATCCATCAAAAAGCTACACACATTGTAATTCTTGTGAATCTCGTGAAATACTTGTTTGGCTAATGTTGTTTTGCCAATACCTGCCATGCCAACTATCCCCATGACACGAGTATGTTGAAGTTGTTGCCTCATAATAGCTACGTGATGAGCTAGTCCAACAACATGAGGTGGAAGTGTTGGAAGCCAAACTTGGTCCACCTACAAAAACAACGTAAAAGGACTTCAAAATGTAGACTTGACTTGCAATGGGGTAAGCATTTCTTAAATCTAGTCTCAACATGACAATGGAACACATTCGATCCATTATGATCCTTGAACCTATCATGCTCAAGTGATGTGAACATTATGAACCTTCCTTGGTTAGTCTGTGAATCAAGATCTAAGTTGCAAAATTGGGTGGCCTATTATACATCAAGGCTTCAATGTAAGAGGCACAAAACACCTAAGAAAATCCTAATTAGTTTAATACTCTATCTTGTCACCCTAATAAATGTACCAGAATAATCCACTGTTGGAGATTGATATATAAACTACAACCTGGGTGATTAACAATATATATTGAAAAACATACCAAATCAGGTATGACCTGAGGCAATACTAGCATTATACCAATAACTCCCTAGTATGGGACCTGAGATAATATCAGGTATATATAACTGCCTTATACTAGTATAAATACTGGATTTTATGCCTGCCTTATAATGCGCAAAAATCAACCTTGGACCCAATACCAAGATCAGACTGTTATGAAAGTTTTTTTTTTTAACGTGCCCAAAACCATCACCTACAAGATATGGAAGAAAGAAGAAGAAACCCCATACTTTCATTTGGCATAGCTTACCTGGAAAAACATAATGAAAAGCTGCTATTGAGGCAAAATATGTGATCATATCAACCTAACGGAAAGAGAGACTTACTACGTGAGAGCTTCTCCATGCTCCGGCACCCATTCCGGGGCTGGCTGCGTATGTCTCTGAGCCATTCGAGAGGGTCAACTCCCTGGCTCCCATTCCGGCGATGGTATCGGCTGCGTTCATCCCTGAGCTGCCGCCCGAAAGGATCGATTTCCCTGATCGCATTCCGGCACTGGTAATGGACACGTTCGTCCCTGAGCCGACTGAGAGGCTCGATTCTCCTCTTGCACTGGTACTGGCTGCATTCATCATTAGGTAATCCGACAGAAATAATTCCCCAATTCCCCAGTTCCCATTCCAGCATTCGTACTGGCGCCCATTAAAGTACTGGTAGTGGACACGTTCGTCCCTGAGCCGACCGAGAGGCTCGATTCTCCTCTCGCGCTGGTACTGGCTGCGTTCATCCATAGGTAGTCCGAAAGACTCTATTCCCCGGTTCCCATTCCGGTATTGGTACTGGCTGTGCCCTGCATCCCAGAGTCGGATCTGAGCACCCTTGAGATCGCAATCGCCCTATAACCCACAGTCAACTGCTCCTCGATCGGTCTCAAAAGAAACTCTCCATTCAAAGACTTTCATCTCAGCTAGATATACCAAAGAGCAAGGAACAAAAGTCTGCGAGGTTGCCGAGTTGCAGCGGTTCAAGAAGCCCAAGACAGTAATTTTGATCCCTGGATCTTCTCTCTTCCCAAGCTTCCTCGAAAACTTTAAACTGATCAGCTAGAGTTAACAAACAGCAAGTAAACTCTTTTTTGCAAGCCAGCTGCCGATCGGTTGGGGGACCAAGAAGCCCAAGCCAGTACTAGTTTTGACCCCTGGATCGTCTAACTAGTCTTGACCCTTGCCACAAGCTGCAGCTTCGTCTCAGTCCGGCCGTCTCAAAGATTTCTGAGCACATAGCCGGTAAATCTCAGCAGCAACATGATCTCCACCCACAGCTTCCCGCTTATTTCTTCATCTTCTTCTATCTACAACAGCTGAGCCCAGCGTCAGAGCTTGCCACGAACTCGTGAACGCAAGCACGCGTTTGTTGAGATGAGCACGGCGAAATTCTGCGACAACGAAGCCGGAAAGAAACATGGGGGGTAGGGGCAGGGGTGGGGATTCCTCAACCCTTCTGAGCCGGAAAGAACAAAGAATGCGTGAGAATATCTTTTACCAAAAACCCGAAAAGAAAGTCGCACGGGTGGGGATTCCTCAACCCTTCTGAGCCGGAAAGAACAAAGAATGCGTGAGAATATCTTTTACCAAAAAGCCGAAAAGAAAGTCGGGGAAAATCTTTTACCATCAAACTCTTTCCGACAGCATCCCCAAGTATGTTCCCGTTAATGGGAACACTATTGGGAGCGGTCTGGGAACACAACTAAATATAGTGCTCATCAACACATTTGCTTCCCCAATTCCATTTGCTTCCCCAATTCGGTGATTGCTAATTTAGGTAGATAGTGTAACCTTTTGCCATTGGCCCAAGTGTGAACTGGTTACCCAACTAATTGTTCCCTTCCAAAATCATTTTTTGTAATTTAATTGAGTCTCCAATGACACAAATTACACAATATTCAATAACTTCTCCAACATAGGTTGAAACATTATGAAACCAATTCGGTGTATCTCATCTCATCGAGGATTTTCCGACAATACCAAGAATGAAACAAGAGGTGTTGTGGTTTGGGAGATCTCCACATGACAAACAAAAACAGATAAACAAACAAACTTCATAAATACATTGGCATAACCCTCACTATTGTAACCAAAAAGAGAGTGCTAGACTCTACAACCAACCTCAAGCACCTGATCGAACTATGTAGAATTGAGTTCTCAGCAAAACCTGATTCTAACCACACTCTTAATCTTCTTTCTCTCTCTCCCTCACAATGTTCTCACACATTCCCTAATCTTCACTTAGACATAATGGATGCTCACACAACATCAACAGGTGTGATTGCATACGCCCTCATTTACAAAATGCCTCGTGAGCACAAGCTTCCTCTTTTTCCAGTACGTTCATCAACAGACTAACAATTACTCAGCTAAACATTGCACTCCAAAAACAAACTACTCAAGCCATCTATCCATGCACCTTCCTGAGCATCAGTCGCCTTCCAAGCTTCACCTATCTACAACATGAACCCTCAATTTCGACCTGACTCTCACCAGATTCAGGAGCTAGCCATCCTCTAGTTACTAACGCAGCGGAAGAAATCAGCAACTAGCAATCTTCTAAGCTCCTCATTCTTCTCTGTCTATCTGCCTATCTTAGTTATCTCCAGTGCTGATCTACACATCTCTCACAAAAATCAGCCACACTACTCTAGACCTGAAGCTCTCCTTCCGCAGACCTCCCGCTTCTCCTCCTCCTATCTTCCTGCCTAAAAAACTTGTTGTTGCTTCTCCCTTAAGCTTCTCTACTAAGCTTTTATCACAAGCTGCCTCCTTTCCATTCCGTTCTTCCCCCACTTCCATGTAGCAGTAGTGGGGCGCCGTAATAAGATGACGGCTAATAAAACAACAGAAACCTCAAGATCAGCCAGCGTTCATACTTGGGTGGGGGCCTAATTTCGTGTTACACTATATCATTTGAAGAACATTTGAGAAAGTTGGGGACACATTGGGAGCATAATAGAAACTGAATGGGAACATTTTGAGAATATGTTTGAGGAAATCATATGGAACACAATAGGAACAGCCAAATCAAAAACATCCCACCTGCCCACCACACTTCCCCTCCCCCCAAAGAAAAACGGTGTCTCTTGTGACAGCCTGGATGTTTCACAAAGGAATCATCATAAGATTGTTGTGTTCAATTTTTAAATGGTTTGATATGGAACTCTTTGCTATTTTGCTTTGTTAAATCCTTTGAAAATGTGTTGCAACTTGGACTTAAAACATGGGAAGGCTGCTGCCGCATTTAGCAATGATGATGGTTGAATTTGTGTCCATCACCTCCTTCGTGGGTATGATTGGCCTTTTGTCAATTTCGTGATGCAGTGAAAGTGGCAACCATCCATAGGAAGATCTAGCCAAATTCAACTACAATTGAGTTTTTTAAATTAACGAAATTATGGCCAAATATTAAAAATCTGGGATTTTGTTCTTCTCAAATTCTAGTGATTGAAAACCTCATATATCATTTTTCAGTTTTTTGCCAATTTTTCCAGAAGAGAAAAATAGTAACTTGGTTGCTGTTTCACATAGGCTAAAACTTCCTTTCCTTAGAGAACATACCATAGCTTCAATTGGTGCAAGTTGTGCTTTCATTTACCGAATTTGGTTTTCATGCAAGTGCACCAACTAAAAAGCATGATGCTATTAAATGTCATATTGCATGTTAAAAATTTCCAAGTTGTATCACAATAATATTAACCCACCTTTGTACATGGATGAATTACTCAAACAACTGCAAATGATAAAATTGAACAAATATGGGAATATCTTGACATTTGCCCATGTCTTTTAAATTTAATATTAATAAATGAAGTGATATGCCATATGTATAGAGTATGTACAAGCATTCTAAGAGAACAAGTTAACAAACAAACTTCATTACATGTTCATTCAATATCCTTTCAATTCATGTATGATTGTCAATTGTTCATAATTGTGTGAAGTAAAACATTATATGAAGATACATTCAACTAGATTTATTCTTTCCAAATATAACTTGTGATCATTTCATGATTTAAAAATCAACTTTTATGGCACACCATCTAGTTCAAAACTAGCTTGCAAAATTTGAAAAGAATTGAACAAAATTTATGAATCCCTTTGTCTGATTTCAAAATTGGATCCATTGCCATACCAATCTCCTAGAGGACTCATCTTACAAGGTTACAAAACAAGTTCACAACTTCCACGCTAATGTTTTTAACCGAGTGCCCCCACATTACACGTGTATCCTATCCATCCCATGAACCTTCCCACATATATTGCACCCATATACACTTAATTATCAACCCCTTGCAAACTAATCTACCTAATAAGTTTTGAAACTTAAGTCAATGTTTTCATTGACGATAAATGCCATAAAAATCAAACATACAAGCAAGCAAACAAACACAATGGCACATTCAAGCTAATACCTTAAAAAAGAAGGCAAACACATGTTGAAAGAATAAACCCATATAAATAGAAGGGAAAACACGCACAATCATGAAGGGATGAACTGAAAATATGAAATGAAAGCCTTGCTTATTTAAGATACAAGGCACACATGCTTCACCATAATAATCATGCCCCTACAAAACAACATGGAAGCCTAGAAGCTAATGCACACAAGTTGTGTACATTTCACATTCACAAAATATTTTGTACAATCAATTAGCATTTCATGAACATGGTATTTCACTTGAATGTTCTTACATGACAATAGCTTGTGTCAATGTTTTGGATATCCACCCATGCAAAGGAAGTTTACTTCATGAGATGTCGCACAAAAATATGATTTTGTGTCCCAATGACAACATATTTTTCAATGTTCATTATTTCCCAAAATTGCATTGTAGGTGATTATTTAGGAACCAATGATGGTATTCCTTCTTGTTGTCAATTGTCAACCAAATTCAAACCTTCAATAATATAAAGATGACATGGATTAGAGGTTTCCTCCTTTGTGCCAATGCTTGTGACTTATGGATAATGCATACATTTACCGACATCAATTCATGAAAAACCAAAGCCAATGCCACCATTTTATTTTTTTGTCATCAAATTCAAATCTTCCATTTTAATAGCTTCATTAAAATATTGTGGTAAAGGCAAAGTATTGGATGTATTGAAATTACCATAATGAAGAAGGTATGGGTGTAGTCATAATCAAATCAGCCAAAAAACATCTCAAACGATTACCAAAATTTTATGAGAACTATAATTTTGGTAAATATATTTTTATGGTGCCACTTTAATGCCATGTTAATCATGGAACGTTGTGCTAAATAACTAATATGAGTGTTGAAAAATTCAAAAAAAAAAAAATTGGTTTTGGTTTTAATAAAGGACCTTTGAATTTGAACAATAGTTGCATCAAAAACAATCAATTTTGTAAATTATTAAATTAAAGACTCTCATTATAAAGGAATTTTGATAAGAATTTTTTTGAGATGATGTTAATTGATTATTTGCACTCAAAAAGTACTCAAAATTTGAAAGTTGTCAAACTTGAACATTTTGAAAATTAAAAATCTATTGAATAAAATTTAAAAAATTCAAGAGTCCTTACCACATGTAAATAGGTGTACATGACATTTAAAACAAAGTTGTAGTTTATGAAACAAGAAAACAAAACATTAAATAATTAGAATATTTTCATACAATTTGAAATGAACATAATTTTCCAAAATGAAATGTAGAATTTGGTAGAATTTGTACATTTTTTATTTAAAAGGAAGTTATTGATCAAAAGTTAATACAAAAAATGTGATGCATTAAAAAAATAATATGTATTTTTAGTACCATATTCCAAAAGATTTCATCCCAAAAGTCCTCTGTATGAGAAAATGAAAATGACCACAAAAAGGACTATAGTCCTTGAGTCCTTTGTAATAGTTGGTTCATTTGCCTATGATCACACCCATACACATGTCGATTAGTGAATCAAACAATTTCAATGCCACATATTTCAACAAATAAGCAAGGCATGGAAAATACATAAAATTTTAAAAAATTATCATTTACAACAATGCACCCATGATTAACAAGAAAAAATGTAGAACATTTAGGTTTATGAGTTTTATTAAACACGAAACTACAATTATTATTTTTGTTTATCAATAGCAAATGTGTTTTTCCTTCAGAAGTTACATTCACATGTCCACAAATAATTGTGATTAAAAAAACATTTGTAAAATATATTGATTCGAACCTCTTCAAATGCACATAAAACTAATCACAAAGTCAAGAGTTGTAGGGTTTCATCCCATTGATGTATATTGTATCATTCTTCATGTTTTGAAAACATGACTTTCATTCAATACTTTATGAAATTTGAATATGACAAAATGTAACATCTAGATAACTTAGGAAATTACATTTACACGACCAACAAACTAACATTATTAACATATTTCCATCCCGCACATAAAATTCAAACAAAATTTTACAACATATTACAACAACAAAAAAAAAAAACATTTTGAAATGAAATTGAATTATTATCCATATCAAATTTAGAAAATAGCTACATATGAAAATGTCACATTCATGGCCTTTTATTAGGATCAAACACCATCCAAACATTTTTGATGGAATATGCACATGGAAACCTCCTTCAAATTGAAAAAGGATCACAATTACTTCAAGAATTATTAGAAGACTATCCATATCTCGACTCACAACATGTATCACTTGAATTAATCAAGATTTTTTTCTCACATTCAACAATTTCACCAAATACAACCTATTCCAAAACCATATGAACATGTATTTCATCCACACATTTCCATGATGAAACTTAATGATGAACAACAAGTATTTGATTCCATTATTGAAAACCCACATAGTCTAACATTCTTATAGGCACATTTAATAGTGGCGAAACATTTTTCATGAAATACATCACACAACACTTCTAGATGCATCGTAAAAATGTGTCACTATTAGCAACAACATGTGTTGTTGCACTTCACTTGAGCTTGACTACAACTACAATGCACACTACAATCTACATCCCAACATATGGATATTTATTTATCCTTTTTGAACCTCACAATGTCGTAGAAAAACTCAAATCCACAAATGTTATCATCATTGATGAAATGTCAATGATGATCGGCACCATGTTATGCACTTTGAACAATCTCTAAAATAAACTATGCATGTTGAAAACAATCATTGTTGTGCGTTGCTTATAACAATTTGTCCCTTAGCCGAATTAAGAGCATCATTAAGCTTTTTGTGCAGAAATCAAGGAAAGATTTTGGTTTTTATTTTTTCATTTTTTTAATCTTCTTGGTTTTTTTCCCTTAAAGTTGAAAGGTTTAGCAATTTTTATTGTTTTGTGTTCTGCAAAGCTTGTGTTTCATTACATTTTCAATGATTATTTTGTGTCTTGCATATTTTTATGTTTCATTCAAATTTTTGCAATTCATCTTTCACCATGGATACCAGAGACTTAATAGTTGCATTAGGTTCATTGAAATTGTACAAGGTTTTCGAGAAGAAGATGATTCAAGCTCACCATTTCTTCCATCAGTGTTGGGCAATGTTCTTTTTACTCTACTTGCAAGGATTGTTTTGCACAATTTCTAACTAACATCCAATTCGGTGGCAATGGGGTTTGATTTAGGGTATTAGGTGAAGTTGCGAAATACATGGTTTTCTATGTTTTTGATCATAAAAAATGATGTTGATTACTAAATTTAGAACTTTCAAATGTCCAAGTCAACATTATTTGAGATTGCCAATTAGCTAAGGCCATTGATTGAAAAAGACGCAAGGTACCGTCTTGCAATCCTTCATGTGGAGGTTTAGGTCACTTGTTTTCAGTACATGGTTCAAACTTGTTGACCTGCAATGAACTATTTGTGATAAGCAAATCAATGGTTGGGTTGGTTTTGCAAGAAATTGTTAGGGCTATTAACATTGTGTTTAGAAGCCTCATTTCCTAGCTTGGTAATGATGGAGTTTTAATATTGGCGTGGTTTACTAAACATGCATGGCACCATAAGCAATACCCACATCTCAATTTCAAAACCCAAGCTTGCATTTGTGAAGGATTATTATTACCATAAGATGGGAGGTTACTCAATTGTGGCATAAGTAGTTCTAAATGTTAGGAGGAGGTTCATTGACATGGGCACGGATGAGTTCAAACAAGCCAAAATTGATGTCAAAACGTAAATTTTTCTATAATTCTTATTACATTTGTCTATGTGATGGCACTTTAAAGGCATGTGAATCATGGAAAGTTGTGGTTATTGAATATTATGGATATTGAAAAATCTAAAATGAATCAAACAAAATTCCAATATCAAAGTTTTGTTTGAATAAAAGATGTTTAACAACTTCATTCAATGACATTACTATCATAAATGGCCCCTTAATTTTCATAATACAATTTATTTCATCCTCAATTTTTTTTAGTAATAAGGTAGTATTAAACACATCTAAAAAACACTCAAATTTTCATATTTTTTTGATTTTGTGTTTATAAAAAATTAAGGTTTAAAAAAAGTTCACGAGTCCTTTTCAACATGTAAATGTGATGCAATGTAAATGTTATTTAAAGGAAAACTTGTAACCTATATAAAAAATTAAACTTGAAAGTGTTAACATGTTTTGGTATGATTTCAAATTATGACAAATTTTCAAAACAAAACACAAAATCTAGCAAAATCCATGCACTTTAAAAAATTTGTATTTCTCCAAATTTCTTTATAAAAAACATATGACATATTGGGGCAAATATAAATACAATATATAAAAAGTCTCAAAACATTTCATTTGAAAATTCCTCTTTAGAAAAAAACATGTTTTTTGGGAAAAATGACCCCAAAAAGAACAATAGTCCTAAATGCAAAGTAAACACATTGACTTGTTATATATCATTTGGACCCACATCTATGTTGATTTACTTCGGAGCATCAACAATTCTCAAGTTTTATGAAAATCCGAGTTGTACAAACAAGCTCAACATCAAGGGCTTTTCAATTTGGTGAGAGGTCAAGAAGGTTTTACAGTTTACCTTTTTGGTGATAAGGGGTACTTGTTGCTCCCATGAATCATGACACCTCACAAGGATGGACAATAACATTTTGTGCTTAAAATTTTATATAATAAAAAACATAAATGAAGGTGGTTAGCTGTGGAGAACATAAAATAATGTTTTTAGGAATTTTTGTACAAAATTGACACTGATGTCAATTTGTTTCAAATATTTTCACATGCTATTATTTTTTTCACAATTAAATCCTTGGTCAGGGAGAACTAGACATTTAAAGGCTTACATTTTTTTCAAATAGAAGCAACATAAAATGGTCAAAGGTTGAATCCACAAATGTCATCTATTGATTGAGAAATGTGCATGGGAATCAAAGGTCAAAATGGGTCTAAGGTTTGTAGTTTGGGGAAATTTTAATTATTCATTTCTATTTGCAATGGATTCAGGTCTTTATTTGCAAACTACACAAAGACATTTGTAGTTCTAACTAGTAGAAAATCATGATGTCGATCGGGTTCTCTATTTAGAAAGGCGAAAGATGTAGTTGTATGTTTGACTCTTGGTCTAGAAGCTTAGATGATTCTTTAATTTTGGGGGTTGCTTGTAAAGTTGAATTTCAATTTCAATAGCTCATATTCCAAAATCTTATATGAATAGCGACATAATTTTTTATATTGAATGCATTTGTATGAAATCAATAAATTGATAATTGACATTGTTTTTTCGGGCACTTGAGGTTTATTTTGGTTGTTTATTCGTCAAAGTGAAATTCATATTTCATAATATGCAAATTCCTTCTATTCAAGGGTAAATGTTCAATATATATGTCCCAATATGTTTCAAGTTAGGACTATGATACCCATTGGTGGCCATCGGATGATATTTCTATTGTTATTTTCTAATAGATAACTCTTTTCAATTACCTAGTGGCCCAAGCTGTTGTGTTCAATGTTCCACCAATGATTAATGATATACATGAAGTGTAGCTATCATAAATTTTATTTTATTTTGTAGGTATTCTCAATTGTGTTTGTTGATTTTGCCACTAAATTGTTTACTAAGTGCTTTAAATTATTGATTTTGGTGTGCACCACAAAAACTTGGTGGTGTTATGTGATGTTTTAGTTCTTTCACCTATTGTAAAGGTCTTGTTTATTCCTTGAATTTTAGTGGCCACTAGGTTTATCTATTGTCATGTATGTTTTTTGTTATGATGGTGAAAATTTATTTTTATGGAGATTTGTTATTTCAACATTTTGTTTGGTGCCCACTACGTTCAATATGTTATTCTATTTTTTTTAAACCCTCAAAATTGATTATTTCTATTTTTGAACTATTTCAACCCCAAAACCCCCCAAAAAATGGTATTTTGCAATGTGAACGATTTAAAAATTAAGTCCAAATGCAAACATCCTAGTGGGTCATCTAGAATCCTAATAGGGCCAATACACATATCTAGCCACCTATATAGGAATATGCTATCAATGTTACATAACATGGTGCATGTAACATTGCATTTTCATGTGTGGACAAGATGATGTGTTATGTAGGACAAAATGTAATACCCATATAAAACCTTAGAAATGCCATGTTCCACTAATTGCATAGATTCCACCTTTTGAAATTATGAAGGATTTTTTATGCTTTAAATTATTTCTCATTCAAAATCATTTTATTATCATTTTAAAATATATATGTACTATTCTCCTCCTAAAAATTGTAGAAAACTACTATGGATAGTATTTTGCGATCACCTTAAAAAATTGACATCCATGCCAGATGATACAATGGTTGTGGGCCATGGTTAATGAACAATGGGCATATGTCTATTAGCTTTGAGCTAGCTATTTTTAATGGCTATTGTAGCTTGAGTTTTAAGTTGAAATTTGATAATAATCATAATTTGAGTATTTATGGTGAAGACACATTTCAATTGGCCTTTGTTTCCATGTTTCATGTTCTTTTGGGATATGGAGATACCCAAACCTTCAACCACCCCCCTTGTGGGCCTTTTGGAATTTTTTTTTTCATGATGAACTAATAATTATTTTTTTGTGTAGGTTAGGTTTTATGCTACAATTGTTAGGGCTTTTATGGATCAAGTTTTGAATTCCCCCATATAGTTTTGTTGTCACAAATTGGAACTTAAAAAAGCACATGTGATTTAATAAATATTTAAAGTGTGTAGTTCCAAGACTTACATTTTAAAAATTCATTTTCAAATTAAAATTGAATTTTTTTCAAGTGCTAAAAAATTACATGTGCGTTTCCTTGCTATGTAGTTGGATAGTTTAACACAAAATAATCCATGTGGCCCAATTACATCTCATAGAAAGGCTACTAAAATTTTTTAAATGAAAAAAAAAAACATTGATGCTACATGGAAGATTCTTTAAAAAGTTATTTACTTTTATTTTTTGCCAAAACCTATGGTTTCAAACAATGATGACATAGTAACACCACCCCTCATGCCACCATTGCCATCACTATTCCAAAAATCCTTAGTCAAAAGCTTTTCACCTCCTCTATTTTTATTCACGCCAATCAACAATTTCATTTCACTTTGTAGTTGTTCTATGTAAGGGGTTTAGGAGATTTGTAGCCAATCCATTATGGACATTAATATGTATTTGTAAAAATGCAAGCAAATTTATTTAGGTGTTTGTTGCTTGCATTTTGCAATTTGGTAATCAAAATTGTGCTTGAACCTTCAAAACTCAAGTTGATGGTGGAGGTTAGTAGTTTGGTGAACAAATCCTTAGTACTTATTAAGAAATTTGGGGGCTACATTGATTCCAAGAGCTTGTGCTAGAGGTGGTCATTGGTGGTTAGGGAGTTTGGGACTTGGAATTTTGGAGTTAACAATGTGCAAATTAATAATCAAATCGATATCAAAATTGAAAGGTTCAAAGTTTGTTTTTCTTTCATTCAAAGGCTTTGTAAGTGCACACATTACATTCTTTTTATTGTTATGTTTCCTTATTTATGTGCATTGTGCATCATGTGTGTGTAAATTTTCACAAGTTGCCATTGGAAATATTTTTCATTTTCAGGTTGTGTTTTGGGTTTGGGAAAAAACTATGCATTACATAAGGTTTAAGGTTCATAGTACGATGTCTTTTTTGTCACTTCTAAAAACCTTTAGGTTTAAGTAGATATTCCTTGTTGTTAATGTCAAAATAATTCTAAATGCAATGATTCCCAAATTATTATTGTTGATCCAATAAATGTTTTTGTAAATTCAACCCTAACAATGAAAAGGAAATGAAATCATGAAAGATTAAGGCATTTTCAAGACAAAGTATGGGCTATAAATTTGCCTTGGGCTAAATCTATAGTAAATGCCAAAGGTGATGTGCATTAGGTACTTCAATGTGCAATTTGCTTTGAAGTAGAAGGGAAAGAAAATCTTTTAGTTCCTAACCTCAAAAATATGTTGAAACACATAAGTAGGCACAAAGCAAAGGTTGCTATTGTCGATGTTGAGGTAGGTTTTTCTACTTCAACCTTAAATGCCAAAATGCATGTAATGAATGAATATACACAACTTCTGAACATCCTTTAATTTTGGATTTTATTGTTGTTAAAGTTCTACAAGAAAAGAAAAACAATTCATGTTGTTTGATTATGTTTGTCATCTGTCATTTAAGGGTCAAACAATGATTTATTTTGAAGGTTTGAAAGAACTTTTTAATGTACTTAAGATCAAGCACATTCTTAAAAATTGGAATGATTCTATAAGTTAAAGTATAACAAAATCCATGAATGAATTATTATTAGACTCCATTTGAAATGTTGTTGTTGTAAATTTCTTGTATGTTGGTCTGATTAAGGTCAATGCAATTTACAACACCTCCTAAATATCCATTCGTCTATATGTTGTTTAGGGTTGGAAATGGATTCCATTTTTAGTTTGTGTGGAAAAGGTTGGTGTGTAGGGCACCGCCAAAAATGTTCTTCATTTGATGGTCAATCTGATGGTCACATTTGAGGTTTAAATGTTAAACAATTGCGAATGAAGTTCATATCAATGGGCTATGATGGTAACAATGTGTTTGATAGTGCAAGAGTTGGTGTGACTACACAATTGAAAGATAATGTGGTTCTATTTATGATGGGAATGCATTATTTTGCCTATTGAACCAACTTGGTGTTATTGGCTTATTAGAGTTGAATTTGGTGGTTTTCTTGGAAGCCACCTTTTAGGCTTTGTATGGGTTATTCTTTCATTCACCAAAATATTTTTGGAATTTCAAAGGCTATGTGATGTGCTCATAGAATAAGGAAACATTAGAAGAAATATTGTCTATTCTAACCATATTTTTGCGACTACTATGCGACAAATGTCCAAACCAACTTGGTTTACAAGTATTGGTGTGTTAGTCCTATGTGTCTATGTACTTGCAACTTGTTGTTGCATATGTAATTACAAGAAGGGTTTAACCAAATTCTAATTGTAAATGTGATTACAACTTATGACTAATATGATTTTCATTAAAAATGTGGATGAAAAGTGAATAAAGGGTGTAGTCACATTAACATGAACCATACACTACTACCAAAGTGGGGTGTAATTTACTAGCTTAAATCACTATGGGACCTTAAAAATGAAATAACTTCATTGCATTTTATTCATTTCACCTAGTGAAAGTTATTTCACTATAATATCACTATATCACATCATGTTTCATTACTAGTTAACATAATTCGCTATTACAATTTACTATAACAAATAGGTTTATTTATATGTTTTTAAAAATATTCTATCTATGTTAGTTTATGATATACCCTATATTATTTTAAGTTACTTTAGTTATTCTAACTTATATTTTA
>Ga0116231_10008800_pt1 | contig 17479 bp, 7 predicted proteins | sample S1TSphgellanicum_2_FD_89695 | JGI IMG/M metagenome (GOLD analysis project Ga0116231, IMG submission 89695) | Host-associated microbial communities from peat moss isolated from Minnesota, USA - S1T2_Fd - Sphagnum magellanicum MG | ecosystem: Host-associated > Plants > Peat moss > Unclassified...
AAAGCCACAATTGTACAAACCCCCGTTTGGAAAATGCTTTTAAAACCAAATCCCCCTCCCCCCCCCCCCCCCCCAAAGTCATTGGAGGGAATTATGGGTTTTGGCTGACACTTTTCAGTTTGATGGAATTATGGTTTGTGGTTGCCACTTTTCAGTTTGCCAAGGACTTCCAAGCTCCTGTTTCCTGGACATTGCCCCCCCCCTTTCAGCTGCTGGTGCATTTCATTTCTCACCATTCATTCTCTACATTTTGCCACCTTTCTGATGGATACTGAAGGACATCATAAAAGCCTCTCAATTGTATGTCCTTGCCATTAGCCTAGGGTGACAAACAAATCTAAGAATAGAAGTTCTCCTCAGCCCATGAGGCCATGAGCATGCACCCAAGAGACCTATGGTTTTTTCTTTTGGGCAGTGAGGGGTAAGGGGAGGTTGATTTTTTTGGTTTTATTTGTTCTTAATGTGTTCCCATCAAGTTCCCTAATGAGCCAAGGGTGAATGAGCAACTACACTGCAGTGTTATTTTTTTCAACTGTGAGATGTAAAGTGGCCATCATCCATAAGACAACTTATCCAAATTCAGTCATAAACAAAATGAATTTATTGGTTACCTACTTGATGCTACCTAGTACCTACTAGAACATAATGTAAATCTGGAGATTCTGTTTATTAATTTTTAAATGGGGAGTTCAAAGACCCCAAAATACAATGATTATTTGCATTTTAAATAAAAATTCACAATTTGGCTAAAATTTGTAAAAAAACACACGCTGCTACACTAGTACCTCATCTCCTTGAGGATGCTAAGTACTATAATTAACCCTAATATGTTAAATTTGGACTGTGAGACTTTGAGTTAGTTTTCTGAACCCCAAGATATTAAATTTTGACTCAGAGACCTTGATTTTGTCCTAGGGGAGGCTCCTGTATGAGTGCATTCTCCTGAGGGAGTGGCACCCAAGGGTGTGAGCGGGAGGGTGTTCCTGAACCTCAGGAGAATGCAGGAATATGGAAACCTCCCCTCCCCTTACGGCAACAACTATCTTTTGATTTCCTCAATTCCTTTTCGTTTTGTAGAAAATAAATATTTCCATAGGAACATGGGAACATATAAAATTGGGAAGCTCCATCAGCATAACACCCTAGGGTTCTTCTGCTGGGGAGATCCCTCCAAATACACCTAGAAATAAAAAGGGATTGTTTACATTGTGGGACAGCATCGGGTTTTGATGCATGGGGTAAGCACAAGCACAAGACTGTTCTGAGAATGAAGGCCTTTTGTGAAGTGAGAGCCAAGTCTAGGACCCAAATTCTCAGAACAGCCTTATTGGAGGTCCGTAGTCCCTACTCTGCATAAAGATTTGGTAGAAGTTTGAAAGGTTGCAATTGATTTGAGAAGTCTGAAGGAGAGCAGGAAATGAGGAACCTGACATGTAAGGCGCCTTCTCTGTTTAGGCAGAAACTATACTCAAGATAAGGCCCCCTCTGCATACACTACAAATTTACGAGTTTTTTACCACATTTAAGAGCAATTAAAATTGGGATTTTTACCATTGTACAAGCAACAATTTCTTTTTGGATGAATTTTTGTCACTTGCGGTCAGATTGCAATGACCAAAATAGGTCTGCAAAATGGAATTAAGGTTTTTTGTAATATATATTTTTGAAATCACTTGAAAAGCCCCCTTTCACTACACATGGGAGTTAGATCATCTATGAAGAAAAAACCCATCACCTACTGTTGTCTCTGAAAAAAGTAGCACTCGCCAAAAGGGTAGAAAGTAAACTGTAGCATTGCCAGCAATCAACAAAAGAATTTTAGGGTTTCACTGATAGCACTTTGCTTTGATTAAAGATCACCTGCATTGCAATATTGGGCATCATTGGATTCGTCAAACTTCAACGATTGGATGAGCAAGTTCACCAAAATAGCTAATCTTTCTCATTTAATTTCGCCTACATTGGATCCATTTTCTTGGAATTTTTATATGTGCATTTAAAGTTTTTGTATGTGCAATGTGCAATCAAGGTTTCTACAGTATGTGTTTGGCAACAAGGCTTCATGGTGAACGTTGGGGGATAAAAAATCCAAGTATATTGTGGTTTAATTCTAAATTGAAACTTGTGCATTGTGAAGCTTTAACTTTATGTTCATTGAGCGTTTTTGCAAGTGATTTTGTGATTTTACTTAATGAGGATTTATTTGTGAAGCGCAATCGCCGGCAATTGTGAAACTTGATAATCCAACTATAGAGCAACATTACGAACAAGATAAAAGCCACAACTTTCAAACTTGAGCTTTGTTGCTTTGCACGTTGCAAGTCTTCACAGATTTCTTAGTGGGCCCCTTGATTTCTTCTTCTTTTGTTTTCCAAATTGTTTGTCTAGCTCTTCAAGTGTGTGTGTGTTCATCGGAGTCAAAATCAAACTTCTTGAATCCTTGTTTAATTAATAAGTCTTGAAGTTAGATTCTTGAGTTGAATTTCGACTAGAGCGATCTTGTCTTTCCTTGAGGTCAAGCACTCCTATCACTTGGGCTCTAATGCAAATCCATGGCTCCACTATAACCACTCAATTTCAAGTTCAGGCTTTTTTTTATAAGGTCGGGTTTTGGTATTTCAATCCCTATTCAAAGTTCAATTCTTTACTCTTCAACCCCAAGTTATTCCAAGTCTCCATTTGTTTCCATTTCTCCAACCATTGATCCATCGTAGGCTACACAAATGAACCACCTTTGAAAAAACCTCAAAAATCCTATGACAAATTTAAGGTTTTCCAAGATACTTGGGCAACACGATTTCCTTGGGCTTAGTCTATTTTCGGACTAGATAGTTTAGTTTCTCGAGTCAAGTGTGTCATATGTTTTACCATTGATAGAAAAGACAATTTTTTGTCTCTCAAATTGGAAATTCTCCAGAAACATGTTAGTCATCATAGTGTTGTGGTTGTTACTTCTAATGTTGTGGGAGATTGGTACTATAGTAAAGATGCTACCCACAACAAAAATGAAAGGATTTATATGGGTAAAGGCAAAAAAATTATACTCAGCTTGGTTCAATCTAGGGCTCATGCAAGCTTTTTAAAAATTGATCCAATTTGTGAATATTTTTCATTTATTAAACCATGGGTGATTGATGACAGAGTTTGAATCTCTTAAAGATTTGTACTTGTTGTTAAATGTCAAAAACAACTTAAGGAAACATTGGACTAATAGTAACAAGTGGGAAATGGCAAAGTGCATGCACAAAATCGTGTTGCAAAACACAAAAACTATTGTGGGAGATTCTACTTTCTTTACTTTGAGTGTAAATGAGGTGACAACTATTGATAATCAACAATGGATAAATGTGCATGTTTACATGATGCAAAATTGAATTTGCATTTCAATTTTAATAACCCTAGAATGAGTCAAAATGGGTGCCACAACCAAAAAATCACTACAATTATCTTGCAAAGTATCATGAAGTTTGGAAGTCTAATTGAGGAATAGTGTGCTTTTCGCAGGGTTTTTCTTGGGTGTGACAAGGATTCTACATTCCAAGGTCATTGCATTAGCATTAATACGCAAGTAAAGGAGAACATCGCTCCTTATCTCATTAGTGTGCACTACATGGCACATCAAACTAACTTGGCAATTGCTACTCTGTCGAATATGCCTTTCATGTTTCACATTGAAGCAATGTTACAATCCTTGTATGCCTTCTTTGTTCACATCCTGAAAAAGTATTTTGAGTTTGTGAAGCTTGTAGAGACACTTGCTACTAAACGCTAAAAATTGATATGGAACATGAAGATGCATTGGATCAACATGTTGAACCCTCTTAAGGGCATTATGTCTAAGTCGAAGTCCTTGATCGTGAAGATACATCTTGATTCATACAAGACCAAGGCAACTCAAAACAATTTGGTTTTGTTTGGTGACCTTGAATTTAATCTTGGTTTGCCATGTTTGTTGCCCATGTTGGAAGCTATGCACATTTTTATCAAATTTGCACAACGTCGAAATGTGTTCATTGTTGAGTCTATGGATGTTGTGAAGCTTGCAGAGGTGGAGTTGTTTCGCTTGTACACTTATTTGTATTTTTGTTTTGAAGGTCTTACCTTTGATGCCTTTAATTCTTTGATCAACCATACCAATCAATAGCTAGATTTAGACTAGTGGTCTAATTCTAGACATTCGCAACAAATTTTTGGCTTGAGGATTAGTGAACAAACATTTGGTGTGCACACTCGATCTAGTGATGGATTTTGTCGTCTAGTTCATGAAGATGATGCAATCACAGTGGCATCCAAGTTGCAACAAGCATGCACAAAAACAACTCAAATTTTAATTTTCCAATTACAATGGCGATGTTGTGATGATGAGGTAATGAGTGCAAAGGGGATGATTTATCCCCAATACTGGTTGAATTCTAAGATGTATGATGCAACATTTCCAATTCATTTGGTAAATCTCAAGGCTGCATTTTCTGTTCCCAAGAAAACCAAAGTTGGAACGTTTGTTTAACCACTATTGAATTTGCAATTGCTTTGATGAGTAGTCTTCTTTTTTCCAATTGACTGTGAATCACAATGCAAATCCAATAATGGCTAAGAGCTTTGATAAGAACCCCATCTTCATATTATGGATGAAAATCAGTAGTTATAATACATAAGTTAAGTGAATACAAAAAGTTGACTGAAATTGCTATGGTTCAGGTCTTGGGTTCCATGGAGGGTGAAAATACTTTCAACAATTTAGCCTTCATGAAGAATCAGCTACAAAACCATTTGACAACATATTTGGACATTTGTGTTTGCATGTTTAGCCATAATTTTTTTAGTTTCTCTATTTTTTTTGTATGATGATACTATTACAGGTTGGAAAGATCAAAGGGTGAGGTATCAAGCAAATTGGTAAAGCTTTACAATTTTTGGGCAATTTTGTTTACCATAGATCTTAGTGCCTTTGTTTTGAGGCATCAAGATTTGGGATTCAACTTGTTAGTTTCAAATTGCAACAAACTAAAAGTGTTTTCAAGTTCAAAATGGAACACATTTTTTTTTTAAAATTGTGTTTTGTTTTGATGTATCATATTATTGCTTGCAAAGAAATGTCTTGATTTTTATTGCAAATGATCAATTTTGATGTGAAAAAAAAATGTGGATGTTGGGGTTGGATGTTTGAAGATTTTTGTTTGCTGATTTTTTTTCTAATGTGTGGAGGGTGCAGACCTTTCATGTTGCATGGGCAAGACCTTCGTGGTCAGGGTTTGATTCCCTGGAGGAAGCTTTCCTTTTAATTAAGTTCTGAATGATTTGGCTTAAGCATTAAGGAACCCAAAATTATGGCAAATTAGGTGTGTCGTCAAAACACAAATGGTATAAACATGCCAATCACCAAAACACAGATGTTGTAAACATGCTGATTGCCAAAAATTCTTAATTTAAAAATCTAATAATTGCCAAAATATATATACTCAAAAATTTGTCATTGCCAAATAACTGATTACCTTTAAAAAAAGATAGCCAGAAAGCAACAAAAAAAATTAAAGGGGATGCCTGAAATTGCACCTTGGAAAAAACCTCTCAATCGGAAACTTTGCTCTGCCAGCTAAATGGTAGTAGCCTTTCTGGCCTCCACACATTGTTGAAGATAAAACCCCTGTTGGGGACCCAAAACAAAAATGCAGTGTGACTTATACAAAGGATTTTTGTGAAAAATTTGCCTCAAAGTCACCATATGGGGATGATTTATTTTGTCAGAAATCACTATATTTAGACAATAGGTTTCAGCTAGTTTTTATTTTCAAATTTGTGGAGTAAGTGGGTTGGTGATCATGCCCAAGAGGACTTAGCCAAATTTGGCTAGAAGTCAGAGGGGGAAGTAGAAAAAATTTAGGATTCATTCCATAATGTGTCGACTTCTTGGAAGTATTCTCTAAATATAGTGACCTGAGATGACTTGGGCTCATTTTTTTCCCCCCTAAAAGACCTGGGACGAATTTCCAGTTATTGGGAGGGCACAGTACCGAGCATAATAACTCCTCTACTCAGAGGAGGCACTTTCCTTTCGGGGCTGGTCATTTCGTTTTCAATGTGCCCGTGTATTTTATTTTTCACATCTTTACTGTGATGCCCAGTGGGTACCAGAAAGATACTCACTGAGTATCAAAATTTAAATGTTTTTACTGTGATACCTGGAGAGTACCTGTCTGATACCCTTCAGGTATGGCAATAAAAAAATTAAAATTATTACTTTTTAATTTTTACATCAGGTAAAGCCCTCAGGTGAGGGCATTCCCAAAATAACCAGCCCTTGGCTTTTACCTTTAGCCTCAGGGGCCATTGATTTGGGAATGTCCCCACCCTGGGGCTTTACCCTACATGAAAAAGAAAAAAATCCTTTGAAACTTTAGCACCTTCCTTTTTTTCCTCAGAAGGCTGCAAAAATTCGCCTAAAAAAAACAACACTGGCTCAAGCTGGTTGTCTTAATTCTTAAATCTTTCTACTTTCCTCTTTGACGTGTAACCAAATTTGGCTAATTCCTCTTGTGGATGATGGATGGCCTCCGTGACTGCCTACTAGATCTCCGAACTCGGCAGGCAGAGAGCTGCTTGTTACCTATCTTCGTACAGACCCCCTAAAGTGTTGGACTTTCAGCACCCATCGGTAGTGCAGCCAACTTTCTTCTTTCTTCTTCCGTGTCTGACCCCCTAAAGTGTTCGAAAGTGCAGCCAACTTTCTTATTTCTTCTTCCGTGTCTGACCCCCTAAAGTGTTAGACTTTCAGCACCGATCGGTAGTGCAGCCAACTTTCTTCTTTCTTCTTCCGTGTCTGACCTCCTAAAGCGTTGGACTTTCAGCACCGATCGGTAGTGCAGCCAACTTTCTTCTTCCGTGTCTGACCTCCTAAAGTGTTGGACTTTCAGCACCCATCGGTAGTGCAGCCAACTTTCTTCTTCCGTGTGTGATCCCCTAAAGTGTTGGACTTTCAGCACCCATCGGTAGTGCAGCCAACTTTCTTCTTTCTTCTTCCGTGTCTGACCCCCTAAAGTGTTGGACTTTCAGCACCCATCGGTAGTGCAGCCAACTTTCTTCTTTCTTCTTCCGTGTGTGTAGAGAAGCTGTCACCTATCTTCGTTGTCTAGCTTTGCATTGTCATATACACACAAGTTTGGTTTATGTATTGTGCCTTGCCCCCTCTTTATAATATGTCCTCGCCGCTTGTCTGATCCAGTGCATCACAAAAGTTGATCAATTTTTATTGGCTGTCTAGCAGTGTGCAGATTCGGGTTCTATCTTTGCTTGTTGCGCACCATCGGTGAGTGATTGATTCTCTGGAAATAGCTCACCTCATTTGCAAACGTAGGTCCTGTATTAGAACATGTCCGCGGTTGTAGTTCTAAGCCTGATATGGGAGTGAATCTGTGTGGCTTCGTAGGACCAGGTGATCGTAATGGTGGTGTGAGTCCTGGACGGGAGACGGTGGTTCACTTGAATGTTCAAGCCAGACGCTGCAGCTTTCTTGGGACTCTCGGCTGTCGGCCGCAAGGTTCACACTCTTGCAAACGTGACAACACGCATGTTTGCATGCTTGATGGGGTCTGATCCAATGATTATGTTAGGGTTCAGGGTTTCCCTTCTTTATAGATTTTCTGGTCACTTCACATGGTGGGATACACAAATTTTTCAGTCCTTGAACAGACTCCTAGCTTGAATTAGACAGATTAGACATGAGGATCTAACAATCTTTTGCAAATGTTTGGGCTGCAAAAAAGTCCAGGGATTCCAGAGAAATTCAAGAATCATATCTCTTACAGTTGACTGAAATCATGGTGGTGCAGGAACAGGGAGGAGCTTTTAGTTTAGTCAGCGTTTTGGACTAAGGGAGTCGATCACTTTCGAGTGGTGTTGACAAAAAGTCTCCAGCTGCATTCAGCTCAAAAATTGTCAGTTGAGGGAGTGGAAACAAAAGTTTTTGGGTGGCCGGCACTTGTACATTGGAGGATTAGCCGCATCAAAAGGACAACATTCTTTCTGGTAGAACTACCATCTCTTGCACAATTCAGTTCATAACCTATAGATCTTCAGAGCTCATGTTTGCCCTTCTAAATTCAAAAATGGATTCATATGTCAAGAAATAAACTGACAAAGACATCTTGAAGCAAGGAAGTATTCAGATGTAGAATAGGTTGGATTCTGGTTGATGAATCAGAGAACTTGACTGCCACAATCATGTCCAAACCTAGTAGTTGTTGGTTCATAATTGGCATTAGACATTGAGGTTTAAGAGTTATGGCATAGCACTAAACAGCTAAATGTGAAATGTAAGGATGTAGTAATGCATGAACTAAGCATAAGAGTCACATTGGGTACTGGTCCCAATACTATTGCACAGACCAGCTGTGATAACAAGCTTAGAATTTTATGATTGCAGCCATCAATTCAGCACATTCACAACTTAATTGGGAGAATGGATCCAGAGGTTTCCATGGAGACATTTCATGGCCAAGCTTCAAAGCTAGACAACAACCTGGGATCTGCAGGGGATGCAGTTAAACAGAGCCCACACTTCACATCAACACCAAAGTTGAGTACCATGAAACTGTTTCATCAACAGCCACAGGGATTTTTCAAGGGCTTGGCAAAGGGAATCACCAGACTCAAGCCAGGCCAAGCTTCAAAGCCAGACAAGAGACTGCCATGGCCCACAGGAGAAGCATTGAAACAGAGCCCATGGTTAACATTGCCACCGGAGACAAGTAGCATGAAACTGATTGGTCAGCAGCCTGTGGGATTCGTTAAGGGCATGGCAAAGAGAATTGTGGGATTGAAGCCATCAAAAAGTGGTCTGTTGGACAATCCCAAGGCAGACTTGATCAAGTCAAAAAGGGATTTGTCATGTGAAGGAAGAAAGCCAAACTTGACCAAGTTACAAAAAGAATGGGAGTTTGACATTGAGTACTCTGAAAGTTGGTGTGGAATAAGGTTAACACTTACAAGTGATATTGATGAGGTTACTTCCATCCTATATGGGACTTCTCATATATGGAGTTTAAGTTGCATTAAAAGCATGCCAAGCCTCATCTTTGATGTGGAAGAGTGCACAATTGAAGCAACTAGAGTTGCTACAGACAAATATGCTACAAACTATTTGTCTGATGCCATTAGAGAGTATGGATTTTGTGTTGTCTTGGATGCCATTGGTACATGCCAAATCTTGAATAATTTGCGGATATCAGGAGAGTTGAATTTTGAAGAGCTGCAACAGCTATGTGAATGTCTGCTCACTAATCAAGTGGAGACTCTGGAGTTGTCATTCCCAAAGCTTGGTGACAAGGGAGCAACAACATTATGTGAAATGATGGCAAGAAATCTCTGCATTAAACATTTGACTTTTCATGATATTTCTCTGACAGCATATACAGGTGCTTCCTTTGGCTCCATGTTGGCAAAAAATCCAACCCTTGAGGTTCTATATCTAGGAAGAGATTGTGAAATGGGCCCAAATGGAACAGAGAGGCTGCTTTGGCCCCTTAGTGGTACAGAGGGACAACCACCCCTTAACACATCTCTTAAGCACCTCACCATTCTTGGATATGGACAAAATCTGGCAAAAGCTATTGGAGATATGCTAGCCACGAACATCACTCTTACTCAATTATGCCTACTTGCCCCACCCAAACCTAGTGGTATGGGACCATCCGATGTTTGTATGATTCTTCAATCCTTGAAGTCAAACAAGACTCTACAGGTACTTGAGATAGACTCAGTGGATGATTATATGATAGCAAAGAACACTGGATTTCATGTCCGCATGGATGTTCACAGTTGGGATGATCAAGGTCGAGAGGAGGTTTTTGTTGCAATGATGAAGCTTTTACAAGAAAATCCTTGGCTGAAAAATGTTCACCTTTCGGTACTTCACAATGTGCATAGAGTGGCTATGAGAGCACAGTTGGATGCAAATGCTGCCAAGAGGTCGTTGATAAATGTTGCAAATGCAGTAAAAGAATTTTCGCTTGACTTGAGAACATCACAATTGTATGTGGGTGAAGGGGAGGTTTCACAAAAGATGCTGGAGATCCAAACATTTGATGACTTTGAAATCAGTGTCCCCAATTTGAAGGTAAGCATGAAAGAAATCAAATCCATTTGGTCAAGTATTTAAAAATTGCATCCAAACCCATGTAGCATTACTAAAAAGTGCACATGTTTTGCTCCATGTGGGCCTTAAGCATAAACATGCCATGACACTATTGTTCCACTAGTATATGATACTGAGAAAATGAAAAAATGTTAAATATGCATGCATTGTTAAAATTCAAAACATGATGTTGCATGATTATCTAGTGAAAATGGCTTATGGATGATTTCAATTAAGTACTTCAATAATGGCCATCAATCTAATAAGTCTTAACATTATCATTATATTTGTTGTTTATATGATGGAAAGTACAAATAATTAGGTAAGTTTTGTTGACACATGTATGTGTGTAAAATAAGTTGGAAAATGTATTGCAGGAGTGCACAACATCATCTATAGGACACTCTTCAATTGGCTCTCATGAGCAAGACCATGAAATCATGCCTCACATTACAAACAATCAAAACAATGTGGCAACAACAATTGGAGTTTTGAGCTCAAACAATTATCCAATTGTAACATTCTTTCTTCAAATATTAGGCCTCATCACCAAATACCTAAGGATAACCTATTTGGACAAAGTTTACCAACAAGTCAATGGTGGAGTTCATGAAGAAGCCAATGTAAGGCAATTACTTGAAAATTTTGGTCAACAACACCTTGGAGGAATCATTGTTACTTCTAGAATTCAAGTTCATGAACAACGAGCACAATTTCTATTTGGAAGCACACATGCCATGACTAGTGTTGTTGGGGTAGGATTGGATTATGCACAAGTCTATTGGACTCAAGACAATGAAGTACTTGTGGAAGCACTTGACAAGAGTGAGTGGGGTCAACTATGGCAAGAAGCATTCACTCAAGGAAGTTCATTTCATGAGCCAATTGTCATGTACATGCCAAATGATGTCAATGACATCATCACAATTGAATCAATCAATGGCCAAATGTTTGAAGGCATTTGTTTGGGTGATATGCTTGGCACAACATCATGCAAAGAAGTTTTTTTATTCAAGTTGATTGCTACATTTTTCATGACAACGAAGGTTATGGACATAGTTACCACAAACCATCATGAGATTTCATTGAGACCAAAAGATTTGAATGTTTGCAACAATATTCAAAATGAAGGTTTTCATTGGAGTTACATTGAGAAGTTCACTATTGGTGAAATCCAACAACCAAATCACCTAATGGGAGTACTATGGCATTTCATTTCAAGAAGTGGTGAGATGCATCTTGAAGGTGTTGGTGATTTGGTTGAAAATCATCATGGTGAGTATCAAGGTGCATTGAACCAAAATGATAAAGGAGCCAACATTGGTGGTGATAACAATGCACAAGGTAGTGGAGATAGTTGTGGTGGGGTTGGAGGAGGTAGTAATGGTGCTGATGATAATGCGAAAGATAGTGAAGGTAGTGGTGGTGACAACAATGCACATGGTAACGACAATAGTGGTGATGGAGTTGGAGGTCGTAATGGTAATGATGGTAATGGACGAGGTGATGATGATGATGGTGGTGACAACAATGAATGCAATGGTGCGGATGGTGATAAGGATGGTCATCCGACAAAAGAAGCCCAAAATGCAATTGTGAAAGTCCAACCAGGTTCAAGGGGTTATTGGTATAATCGAGAAAAACAAATTCGAATTGATGACCCAAAAGATTTGAAGGATGTTTGCATCACCCCAGATTTGTCTTTTGAATTCTTAATTGATGCCCACGGACTCAAAACAATGAAAACAACAATATCTGTGCTTTTTGACATGAAAGGAGCAATGCCAAATGAAAATGAAGCAAAACGCTTTGGTTGGTTTCAAAGACAACTTGAAGTATCATTGGAATGCTCAGAAGATGGTGGTGCTAAGCTTCATGGAGATGGAGTGCTTGAACAAGAAGACGAATCACAAAAAAGAATTTGGATGGAAAATATGCAATCAAATTCAGGGCATATTCAATATGGAATGAATGGAAGTGTTCGAGGTGGTCTTCCTATGATACAAGGAGAACTTGGTGGATTGTTTTCAAGATCTATGGGAACGAGTTCATCCATGAGACAACATACAATTGAAATTCCAAACAAACAAATATCAGGGGGTTTTGTTCCCATCAGAATGACTTCAGGAGGTAACAAACCTTGCCTATCTTATAAGTTTAATTATTTGAAATATCCTAAAGACATCAATGAGGTTGATAGTGAAGCAAAACGAGAATTATACATCACCACAGGTTTATGTTCATCATTATCACCTAAGGTTGTAGGCACATGGGATGAATTAGACGATGATAAACTTTCATATTTGTATACATTTGAAGCACAACGAATTGTTTGCGAATTGAAAAAAACAAATACAATTTTTGGTATATTAAAAAGCAAATCAATCCGTAAGGAAGTTGAACAAAAATATAAAGTGGAAATCCATGTGAATCATAAGATGACACATATTTGCAAATTTAAACCAAGAAAGGCATTCAAAGAAGGTGAAAGGGATACATTAGGTGAATTGTTGGAAGTAGGGCAAATCCAATCACCCCCTCGACAACCTCCACTTACTCCCCTTCCTCGTTCAAGTGTATCCCACCACTCCTCTAGCTAGTTGACTTTCCAAATATATTGTAATAAAGTGGATTTTCCATCATTTTTTTTTCAATTTGTTACCTTTTAGTGCAAGTATGACAAAAAAATTAATCTAATTGTGAAAAGATTGGAGACAACATTTTAATGTACTTAAACACATTTGGATTTAATGTTTGATATCAAATTAAACCATGTGAATTTTTTTTTTTTTAAGGTTAAAGTTTTATTAAGAAACCCAAAAGAACTTGGAGAATGTTAATGCATCTATCCCACTTTGTACAACTTTAAAATTGAACTAAGAATGTTGTAAAAATATTGTTATAATTTTTCTTAATGGTTGATACAATCATTAAGCACATTACAAATTGGATTTGAATCCACACCTCCATCTAAATTTATTTCTAATTAGCCATTGTAGATTAAAAACAAGTTTTGAGTTGGATCTTTCAATAAATTTATGATGTAGGTGAGTTTGCAATTTTCTTGGAAGAATAAATTCCTATTGTCTAAAATTATTTTAATATTGAGGTTACATTTCTAAAAACTACATTATTGAAAGAATGGTTTAAAGGTGCTTAGAAAGGTGAAATCACAAATTATGGTGAATAAAAATTGGTCACTAATATATTTTTCAAGGTGTTGTGTGTTTGACTTTTAACCATGTCAATATGAAATCTAAGGAGTTTTGCAATACTTTTGCATATTTTGATAGTTGACAAAACAAAACAAAAAATCATTTGGTAAAGAAGACATATTGTTTTATTCATTTTATTATTGATTTGTTAAAATATGTAATTTGTACACTTGTGCAATAATAATGTTTTCAAATTTGTACCAAAAAATGGAAATATATTCCAAACATGTTTGAAATGATTGACAACCTTTACATGAAGGTAGTATGTATTAAACCTTATCTTAAGTATGATTGAACCATATTTGTGCACAATGTGAAAAGTTTGACATCACAAAATGCCTACAAAGGGGGTACCATTAGTTGGTTTGCCGAAAGTGTGTGATAATTAAGATTTTTGAACAACAAGCACCTTCAATGTGTGATAAGTAAGAATTGTGATATTGGCCTTATGTTAAAATCCATTTCAAATGCTTATTTAGGCAATTATTGATTTAAATTACCAAATGTTAACACAAATTTATATGATTTTATTACATTATGTATATATTATGTCATGACCTTACATAAAACATGGACTTGTATGGTTCTTTGAATTAAATAGATGGCAATAATTTTTGAAAGATAAAACTACAAGGCTCAATAATCAAAAGTGAAATCCAAATTTGAAAGCACTTCATTTTGAAGTAATTTTACCATATATATAACATAATATTAAACTTCTTTTCACCCAAATTGGCCTCCCCATGGACTTTATAAATATGCCTTCACCTACAAATTCCTAATATTTCTTACAAGTGTTAACAATTACAAAATGAGCCAAAATATTTTTTCAACTCTTGAATATAAAGGCAACTAATTTTTTTGTTGATGTGTTCTTAAGGCTAGAATTGTTTTAAAGTTGTTCCATCAACATTGATTAAAATGGATAAAATGTATTGTCCACATTAAACAGATTAAACAAGAGGAAGTGTCATTTTAAGATACAATGGCAACATAAGGTTGAATAAGAATTTGAATTCTTATCCATGGTGAGATAATAAAGAAGGACTTTGGGAAAATTAATTTTAAGTTTGTGATCATAAGACATTGAATAGTTTTGAGGACAAGGAAAAGCTCATGATAGGATTTAAAGAAGAATTTTGATGGAGAAGAACATGGATATTACATTGTATTTTGTTTCTTGCTTTTTGTTTTTCAATTCCATATAATTTGAATCTATTTTCAAGTTATTGCAAATATTGTATTGTTATAAGTATGGACTTTGGAAAGAATTTTGTTTTTGATTTACTCTTTGATTTCTATAGTTAATTTACATTGCATAATTTGAATACCTACATAATGATATTTAAAACCACAAAACTAAAAGAATAAACCAATGATTGAAAATTAATATTTACTGTTTGGCAACGATTCCAGGGAATGAATTTGGGGTAGAAAATTCAAGATTCTACGTTTTTTTTTTTTTTTTTGGTTATTTTTTATAAAAAAAAGTTTTTTTTTCCTTTAGATATATAAATTCAACATTAGTTTAAAAGTTGTCAAGATTCAAATTTGAACAAAATAACTCTTGTAAAAACTTAAATTTATAACAAATTCTTTTTCCAAAATAGAATAATAGAATGGGGATGAACATGACCCAAACTCTACAAAGGTAACTAAATTAAGTAGCAATTTAACAAGATGAAGAAAAAAATGTAAAAGAAATGGAACCATAAATGTTGAATGAATAAACACAATCTCATACTCTGACAAAAATAGTACAATACACTATGTCAAGAATATTTAGGATAAAAGAGCAACCTATAGGGTACAAGATGTTGAATGTAACAATCATGGAACCTTGAAAAGCATTTACTAGTAGAGTGATGAAGTGACTTAATATTTAAAACGCGCTATCAATGAAGGTATTACGTCCAAACAATGAACCAAAAAAATGAAGAAATAATGCAAATAAGGTTACCCCTACACATATGCAATGAAAGCTACATGAAGGGACATATATGAGTTTGTTATCCCAAAAACATTGTAATTTATACATATCTAAAAAGGTATTACATGTACATGTAAAAGCACATGAAAGGTTGGAGATAAAATCCACAAATAGAGGTTTTGCTTCACCTCAATATCATCAAACCCATGAGGAGTGGGAAGAAAACCTAGACAATGATGAAGTTGAATAAGCAATACCATAATATGCCAAAATTATATTTTAGTTAGAGTATTTGGAAGAGTAAGCTTTTGCAACTGAAACAATGTAGCAATCAAGGATGGAAAATAGAGCTAAACGTAACACTTCACCAGTAATAATAATTAATACATGAATGAAAACAACAGCTAGTGTTTACATTTTACAAATCGGTGAATTTAGGGTTAAGCAAAGTTAACAAACATAATTTTATTTAGAGAAAAAATATGGAGTAGATCTAATCAAAGTGCAAATCAAGAACCTAAACCTATACCCAATCATTGTAGTTTTTGTGAACAAGATGGCCATGCTTTTACTTTTAAAAAATTATTGAGAAAGATGTACAGGATGTCATGATCAATCATTTCCAAACCAAAGTACAAACTAATTTGAATTTGGAGGAACATAATCCAATGATCATGCAATGAAATATTGCAAATCCAATACAACCACAAAATTGCAAAAAAATATACCACCTTATAAAAAATGTTTGAAGTATAAAGGATTCCCTTTAATGTGAAGGTACCTCAACCAATTAGACAACCACATTTTGTTTCAAAAATAGTTAGGAAAATTGTAACTCATTTGCTATGAGTGGTGCAAGAACTACAACCTTCAGATGTAATGGATTTATGTTTGGAATGTGAAATAGACAAGTGACAAACACTACATCGCAACAATATAGTAATGTATCATTTCATGATGGAGTAGGTGATATTGTTACATAATTTCTTACAATAGTTAACAATGTGATGCATGGTACAACCACACAAATTGCACACCAAATTAAGTCTATGCCTATTAATGAAAAAATATATCCATTATTTGTAGGAAACCAAAAATTTCCTACAATACTAATGGAGAATTTTCCTTTGCATAATTTGGTAAATATTGAACCTATCATGACCACCCAAGAAAATTATTCACATGCTAGTAGATCAATACCAACTAGTTTTTTATTAAAAAGATTTGTAGTAAAAAAACCTTTTGTAAATGTACCTATACTTTTAACCATAGGAATACCATCACATAATATAATTACTACTAAATTAGTACCACTAAATCTAGGAGGCAACCCTTCAAAACCCATAGGAGGTGCTATAGTAGCATTTGTGCAACCTCTAACACACTATTATAAAAGACATTTCAACTATCTTGAATAAAAGAAAGACTCTAATTCAAATGGTCATGTACGAATATTCAAAGCTACTATCAAAGTTAATGGTGAAACAATAGATGAAGAAATAGCCAATCCATTCAATTTTATGTTGATAAGTAATGCATCATACTACATTTGTAATAATTATATGCGAGATCATCCAAATTATAAATTCATAGATTTAAAACAAGCTTTCTATGGATGAAATGAAAGATGTTGCAATAGCACAAAAAATCTACACTAATGTGTGAAGAAGCTATTTATGTACTTAAAACATAAAGTTCATTTCTTTACCACATACTTCAAGGGTAGGGATTATAATTATGGGAAATCATATACTTGCAAAACCAAGTATGTATTGTACAAACTATCATTATACAAACCATAGAGTGGAAGCATGTAAAAGTAAAAAGGAGGAACCCATTATAGCCATTACTAGAACTACTACGTAAATTGATAAACCTCCGAGACCAGTAAACTATCCTTGTCATATTTGTGGGATAATGGATCACAAATTGACAAAATTTTAATGTTTAACAAAATGGAGATCATGTTCATGGAGAAAAGAGGTTAAAATTGCGGAAAAAAAACTTGTAGTTAAAGTAAAAGTTACTAGAGCCTTAGTAAACATGGTTGAGGTGCATGGGACCACTCAAAGTAAAGCAAAAAAAAAAAAAAAAAAAAAAAAAAAAAATAAAAAAAAAAAAAAAAAATTAAAAAAACAAAAAATAATAAAAAAAAAAGAAAAAAATAAAAAAACCAAAAATAAAAAAAAAAAAAAAATACCTAAA
>Ga0116231_10008801_pt1 | contig 17478 bp, 15 predicted proteins | sample S1TSphgellanicum_2_FD_89695 | JGI IMG/M metagenome (GOLD analysis project Ga0116231, IMG submission 89695) | Host-associated microbial communities from peat moss isolated from Minnesota, USA - S1T2_Fd - Sphagnum magellanicum MG | ecosystem: Host-associated > Plants > Peat moss > Unclassified...
CCTAGAAGAACCTTCCTTTGCAGAAACAGCTTCATGCCAACTAAAGAGAGGGGAAGATAAACCCAATCAAACTCCAAGCCTAGAAGAACCTTCCTTTGCAGAAACAGCTTCATGCCAACTAAAGAGAGGGGAAGATAAACCCAATCAAACTCCAAGCCTAGAAGAACCTTCCTTTGCAGAAACAGCCCATCTTGAGATGGAGGCTGCCTGCAGTGGATTCACTGGATTTGAGTGAGGAACCTCAGCCAAGATTTCCTGTGCAGCGTCACAGAAGATTCAATTTAAGCAGGATGGTTTGAACATTGGAGCACACACATTTGACTAGGTATTTCTTTTGGTTTTGAGGGTTTCAGCGTTGTGACACTGTGTTGTCACTTCTTTGCATTGGAAATATCACACCAGATATGTCATCAGTTCGTCAACAAAACTCTGAAGCCCACTCAGTTATTGGTTGGTGAAGTTAAGAGCCAGATTTGTACCAAACAGTCAAATTTGTTTAAAAGTCAAATTTTGTCCAACACCCACCAGTGCACCATCCAGGGGGTGTCTGTTATTACTCCATTGTGGATGAATCTCAACTGAGTTCATATTTGGTTTCACCTTGGTAACCAATTCTGGGGGAAATAGGTCTCGTATATAGATAGATATGTAGGAAAATAGGTGACTTCTAGGTAAGTAGATGGTTTGTAGTTTATACATGGTTAACTGATGTTTTTACTACCTACTAACAATAAAGCAAGTTGTTAGCAGTGTTTTTATTTTTTGGGCGAAATTTTGACAAATTTTGACCTATAAAATATGATTTTGACCTATACAAAGGATTTTTCATAAAAGAAAAGGCCCAAATTCGCCAGATTAAAAAAATTAAAAAAATTCAAATTGTTAGATTTTTATGATGAGATCCAGAAGGTAGCCAAGAATATGGGAGGATTCTGTTTATTTCTACCTTAATATGGTAGCCAAATCTATCTTATGGATGATTGCCACTTCAGCTACATAAAAAGATTTGAAAAAAAAACCCTGTTAGTAATGTATAAAAAGCAACCGAGCTTACCACCGTGCTTAGCCAGGAACTGAATCTCAACAGAAACTGTTTTCTGATCACTTACCATCCATCCTTCATGGTGTACTGGTGGGTGCTGGTTCACTGTGTCCTTGGAAGTATAGTGGACAACCAGCAGCTGTTGGTCGCCGTGTTGTTTCTGTTCAGTTTGCTGATGTAACTTAGCATCATGAGGGCATCATCTCAAAAGATAAATTAGCTTAGTTCACCACACGTTGTGAAAAAATTGTCCAACCCAAAGAAGGCTGATGAAAAGCTGCCCTCTACCCAAAATAAAATAAAATAAAATAGTGTGGAAATGTGGCAAAATTTTGTCCCAAAAAATGATTTTCTGAAAAATTTGGCGAGTTTTGAAAGAATGGAATTTAATACAGAATATTCCATTTTGATTTCCTAGGTCAAAAAGTGTCTGAAAAAATTGCTGGTTTCTATATTGAAACTTTTGTTCTGGGGGGATTGTTTTGGGATCAATAAATAGATTTATTAATTCGCACCTGCACTTACACTAAAGAAATTCTTGATGTTTATTCAAAATATAGTGGAATTCAAGACTGATTAACAAGAATTCACAGGCAACATTTGTGTTGCGAGTGTACAGAAGATCAGGATGATGATTACTGCTGGTTGGATGGGATGAAACCTTACCCCCAAATGATTGGAGGCTCCAGGTCCTCCCTTCACATATAATTACAAAAATAGTAGAAAATATGGATTCCTATTGATTCGAGCCACTAATTTTTCTGACAATTAGATAATCCCATTGAAAATATGGATTCCTAGCCACTAATTTTTCTGACAATTAGATAATCCTATTGAAAATATGGATTCCTAGCCACTAATTTTTCTGACAATTAGATAATCCTATTGAAAATATGGATTCCTAACCACTAATTTTTCTGAAATTTTCCTATTTTAAAATATAATTATTTATTTTCAGTCGAATATTTTTTTCATCTAAATTCAACAAATTTTATATTAAAAAAATATATTTCTCATTAAGTTAGGTCTAGCACTGATGAATCTAACCCCAATATAGAAATTGGTAAAAGAAGGGGGTAAACAAAATCAAGTAAAGAAAATATAGACAGAATATTTTATTTCTTATATGTACCAAAAATCATGTGCTCACGAGGGAAACGCCCACTTCTATTTTTCCTGCGGCAAAGTCGGTTTGTTTCCAATTTTAAGCGAACGGCTGCAGCAGCGCCGTCTTGATTTGTCCAGAAATTAAAAGCTCGGTGCGTGCCGTTGGCAACAGCAGCATGTACAAGTCTTCTATGAGCCTCTAGGTGGTATACACGCACGGGATTGAGAAGCGCTTGGCTGCTGCCAACCTCTTCCGCTGAATTCGCTGGCACAAAGAGAGGAAGGCAGACCAAAACTCGCACATGAGCATCGGAACCGTCTGCCCCTTCCGCCTGCCCCTTTTTACTTTTTGATCCAGCCCGACGCACTAAAATAATAATCCAGACATAGGACCTGACCCAAATAAACGCTGACCTGGACATAGGCCAAAAGACGATACAATATTTTTGGATAGCCTGAGAGATAGGTCTAGAATTTCTTGGCAGCCCATGGGATCAGCCAGCACACACCCAATCAAGGGGTCTAGTTTCTTATCTTTTGAAAAGAGGGGTGGGATTTTTGTTGTTCCCATCAAATTCTCTCAAGTTACATCAAGACCCATCAAGTTCCCAAAAAGTTCCCCTCAAAACCCCTCCAGTTCCCGTGAGTTACATAGAGTTCCCATCAACTTACATCAAGACCTCTCAAGTTCCCAACAAGTTCCCGGTGTGTAATGCTATGTTGCATTGAAAAACTAGCTAATGGAGGATGGGCACCTCAGGTTCTGGGCAGGTGAGCGATGAACGCTGGGGATTTACGGGCAGATCGGCCTCATGCGTGGCAGTCCGCTCGTCTCTTCTTTGACGTGCGTGCCAGTCTTGCTCTGCTTCTTCCTTGATGTGCGTGGCATTGTTGCCACGCTTCTTCCTTGACGTGCGTGGCAGTCTGCCGAGCTTCTTCCTTTCGTTATCGAGAAAACCCACGTTATCGACAAGACCTCGATTGCATCTTCGGATACGAATACCTAAAAAGATGAAATGGAAAACACGACGGGATGATGTCCCATAACAACGAACGAATGTGTGGAGAAAAGTATTGCGTGTTGGAAACAATGTTGCTTTCGAGCTCATAGAAATTCGTCTTGCTACAAGCTACACTGGTGCTTCGTTGTTCATGAGTGGCAGAAAGTCGTCTAGTGATATTTTGTGTCTCATAAATCGTTGATCTACATGTTGCGAGCACGGTGAATGAAGGCTTGCTCGTCGTGCATGTGCTTTGTAGTAATATTCTCTAGTCAACATCTGAATCTAACATCACCTACCTTTTGTGTTTGGGTGAACAAACTGTGTGAAGTTTAGATACTCATGTGTGGCCTGGCTTTCCCCTATTTCCCCTATTAAGGTATCACTTTCATCTTGCTTAGATAGACTGCAAGACTTGTTTCTACGAGCCACAGTTAGAGATCAGCGCCTGCGGCGGCGGCGTCTGAAGTTCCTGGCACGACTTCCAACAGCCTCGCACAGTTTCCAGGGGTTCGTGACTTCTCACAAATATTGGTTGTCAAGAATTTGTGCGTAAACTTGTGCTCGATTTATCGCAAGAGCAAGGAGAAACTTGGAGATCATGTGATCTCCAGGAAGAAAACCTTGGGGTTTAGGCTGATGACCCAAATTCCGTGGTGGGTTTTTTGTTGCAGGGTCCTCGACGACGTGAAAGGTCAGTAGCCGAAGAAGGTCATGGCGTCGTATCTTCTCCATGGCGTACTGGATGTCACCATCTACGAAGCAAAAAATCTCGTCAATGAGGAGAGGAGTACAGGCCGTGCGCCCGTCTTCTTCAGAAAGGTACAAAACCTTCGTGTATCAAGACCCTCTCTCTGCTCTCGACTCAGGTATCCTGTTTTTTCGTCTTCCAGACTTATATGTCCAAGAGACTTATAAGATCTCAGGGAGCTCTGCCGAACTTCATTGCAGCAATGCACCAGTTATAGCTAGGAAACACATGAAATGGGGTTCGAACTTCGATGTTCGTGCAGTACTGTATTGACTTCAGAGCTTCTTCTGTGAAGATCTACGTGACCTAGTTGCAGTAGCAGGCAGAAGATGATCACTACTGACTTGAGGGATCTCACTGGGGGAATCTTGGGGTGTGTGAGCTGCAATGTCAACTGTAGCTTTTGGAGGGAGCCGAGGAGATCGTTGGGATTGGCAAGGGGTATAGCCAGTACTACGCGACAGTGGATCTAGTCCCTGCTCGAGTGGGGCGCACGCGGGTTCTTAAGGGAGAACCATCGGATCCCGTCTGGAATGAGTCGTTCAGGATCTATTGTGCACACACAGTGCCGGACGTGCAGATCTCCATCAAGGATGATGCGATATTAGGAACAGCAGTCGTGGGCAGAGCCAAAGTTCCAGCTGCAGATCTTCTCTCAGGAGCTCTAGTCGATGGTTGGTATCCTCTCTTCAGAGAGAAACATGGGGATGAAGATTCTTCAGAAGAACAACTGCTTGGTGACAGTCAAATTCGCTTCAGTCTGCAGTTTTCTGAAGCTTCTCGAGATCCGCATTGGAGTTCCGGGATCAAAAGCTCGCGCTACTTGGGTGTACCTTATTGCTACTTCCCACAGCGGACGGGATGCAAAGTGACTTTGTACCAAGACTCGCACATGCCGGACGGGTTCTTGCCGCGGATCTATCAAACAAGCAACAAGGTGCGTCAGCCGACACGTTGTTGGGAAGATGTGTTCGAGGCCATCAGCAATGCGCGCTTCCTGATCTACATCACTGGCTGGTCTGTGTACACGGAGATCACTCTCGTCCGGGATCCACGACGACCCATTCCAGGTTCTGAAGGTGTGACGCTCGGCGAGCTCTTGAAGAAGAAGGCAAACGAAGGAGTCACAGTCAATCTCCTCGTCTGGGATGACAGGACTTCCATAGAGTATGTACACCCAGCAGGGATCATGGGTACACACGACGAAGACACGGAAGAATACTTCCAGGATTCCAAGGTGAACTGTTTCCTTTGTCCTCGCAATCCAGACGACGGTCTGAGCGTGGTTCAAGGCTTCACGATCGGTACTATGTTTACCCATCACCAGAAAACAATCATGGTGGATGTTCCAGCTGTACCCGGGCGTTATCAAGGATCCGCCTCCGAGCAGCAGCAGCGAAGAATCGTGAGCTTTGTGGGAGGTATAGATCTTTGCGATGGTCGCTATGATACCCAGTATCACTCGCTCTTCAGAACGCTCAACGGTGTTCACAGCAATGATTTCCATCAGCCCAATTTCAGCCCAGCTGCTGATCTCAAGCATGGTGGACCTCGAGAGCCGTGGCATGATCTCCATTCTCGTGTTGAAGGTCCCATTGCATGGGATGTGTTGTTCAATTTCGAGCAGCGATGGCGGAAACAAGCTGGTCCTACCCGAGAATCCTTGCTTCTTCCCCTTCGTGACATCCCCAGTATCGATCCCCCTTCTGCCATCACTGCTGAAGATGATCCTGATACTTGGCATGTGCAGTTTTTCCGGTCAATAGATGCTGGTAACTGCTGCTGCTTGCCTGAGTCTCTTGACATCCCCATTCATTTCTGAGATTTCAGAGTTCAATCTCTTGCACTCACTGCCTGTCTTGAATTGTGATTCTGGCTTGCACTCTGCATCTCCAGCTGCTGCCGCCACTGCTGTTCTCTCCAGCACATCTACTCATCACCTTCTTGCAGAATAGTACCTTATCAGGTCTGCAATGCACAGTGTCAGCTGCATAAGAACCTTGCTGCTGGAATTCCAAATTGATGATGCTCTGTTTGTTGGATGTGGATCTATGCAGGTGCGGCTTTTGGATTTCCAGAGGATCCAAAGGCAGCAGCGAAGGCAGGGCTAACAAGTGGGAAGGACAACACAATAGAGCACAGCATCCACGATGCGTACATCAATGCCATCCGAAGAGCAAGAGACTTCATCTACATCGAGAATCAGTACTTTGTGGGGAGCTCCTTTGCATGGGAAGGAGAACAAGATGCAGGAGCTTTGCATCTCATACCCATGGAGCTCGCACTCAAGATTGTCAGTAAGATTGAAGCAGGCGAAAGATTCACCGTCTATGTTGTGCTACCCATGTGGCCAGAAGGTGTACCTGACAGTGGGTCGGTGCAGGCAATTCTTCATTGGCAAAGAAGGACCATGGAGATGATGTACAAACAGATTGCTGAAGCCCTGCGCATCCATGGAGTTGAGAATCAAACCCCCAAAGATTACCTCACCTTCTTCTGCTTAGGAAATCGTGAGACGCAGACACAGGGAGAGTACGAGCCCAGTGAAAGCCCTGCAGATGGCAGCAATTACAAAGCAGCACAAGATCATCGTCGCTTCATGATCTACGTGCATGCCAAGATGATGATCGGTAAGAACCCTGAGTCTCCTGCAAACAAACCCTAATAAGATTTTGGAATTTCTGTACTCTGGGAAGTATTCAGAAACTTCATTAACCCTAATAAGATCTTGGAATTTCCATACCCTGGGAAGCATTCAGAAACTTCATAAATCAGATCATATGAGAGCACAAAGATGGTTGAAGATGTTCAAAGATGGTGGAAGATGCTTGGCTTGCAGTTTGCTAACACAGAGAGGCTGTCTCTGTCTCTGTGTCTGTCTGTTTTCTTCTTTCCTTTACAGTGGATGATGAGTACATCATGATTGGCTCCGCCAACATCAACCAGCGATCAATGGATGGAGGTCGTGACACAGAGACGGCAATCGGTGCATACCAACCCTACCATCTGGGACAAGTACATCATCCTCCTCGATCAGACATTCATGGATTTCGAATGGGTTTGTGGTATGAGCACATGGGCAAACTTGACAATGTCTTCTTGCAACCCTGGAGCTTAGAATGTATCCGCAAGGTCAACAGTATTGCGGAGAGGCATTGGGATCTGTTTGCAAGGGAAGAGATTGTGGATTTACCTGGCCATTTGTTGACCTATCCTGTTGCAATTGCTGCTGATGGATCTGTGTCTGAGTTGCCAGGACTCTCACATTTCCCCGACACCAATGCCAACATACTTGGGACCTTGTCTGATATCTTGCCTGCCATCCTCACCACCTAACTAAGAATTTTTTCTTACGGCCAATGAACATAAGCAGCTTCTTGAAAACTCCTGCAGTTAGCTGTTCTATTGTTGTTCCAGAAGGAACTGGTATGCTGGTTCTTCACATCACAAGATTTTGCACAATGAGCGAGGGAGTTGTTTCTACCTGTCATGAGAATTTTGTGCTGGTTCTTCAGTGGAGTTTCAGCTGGTCCATGGTTGGCAAAATTCTTGGGGGAAGTGTTTTTCTTTGTGCACTTCTCTGAATGTTTTCTTTGTCTTTCTGGTTCGATCATTTGATTCCTCAAGCATCTGAATCCTTTGTAAAGCTCCTGCCTGCCACCTTTGCCATGCTTCTGCAAATTTAGCATTTGGAGAGAGAAGACAGAACCCATGAAACATGTCCATGTGTATGTCCTCAGACTACTCAATTTTTGCTTTGTTTTGCGAAGAATTGCCCTCCATTTGAGTGAAAGAGGTCTGCGCGTTTCTCTCCTTGAGGGTTCCATGTGCACAAGTTTTCTCCTGTTGGAGAGAGAGCTTTGTAAATTGTACCTTCACTTCACTGCAACAAGATTCAAGGAGAAATTCTTTGCCACAATTTTCAACTGTGGTGCAAAATGAGAGCAGTAACTTGCTACTGTTCCATTGTCAAACTCCGTGCAAGCTCTCCTACCAGATACCAAAACTGACTAAATGCTGGTAAGCTCACAAATGCTTTTGGCAGTTTTTTTGCATCTCTGACAATTTCATTCAATCAACATGTATGGTTGAATTGTGCAAGTTCTGAAGAATGCAATTCCCATTCAATCAGCAGGTAATGCAACTGTGCAATTTCTGAAGCAGAATAAATATTCTTTGTGTTGAATCAATATGCATGCAAATGTGCAATTTCAGAAGAATATAGTCCCATTCAGTCAACATGTATGCAAATATGTGCAATTTCCAAAGATGCCTTTAAAGGTGCCTTTAAAAACATTTCAGTGCATTTTTGAAATCAGTGCATTTTTGAAAACATCTTCCTCACAGAGCTACCTTTGGACAAACTGGCCAATTTGTCTGGCCTTCACTTGAGGCTAATAACAAAAGGATGTAATTTCAAGAAGTGGGAAAATCAATTGTTTTCCTATGAACAAACAATGCTGTAACTTCTTGAAAACCCAAAATCAAAATCTTGATAGCTTTTTCGCTCCAGCACAATTTTCATACTAAGACAAGCTGTGAAAATGACATTGCTGATGGTGCAACTCTTCAAGGCCATCTTCATCAGTACTAAGAGAACTTCTCCATCCTTGATTTAAAATTGACCTGATTTGAGAGAGAACATAGTAATATGGTTATGACAATCTCAGGTGTGACAAGAGTAAAATGGCTAACAAATTTGCTTCAAGCTAAATCACATGAAAGAATAGCTACTCAGAATTTCTGCATTGCCATGGTAAAAATCACAAATTAAAAAAATAAAATTCTAAAATGCTACAAATTTGTCCATACATCTAGAGGCACAAAAGTTCAGAAATGGAAGCAACTCTCATAGAGAGGGGAAAACAAACAACAATTCTACACCAAACCTAAAAGAATTAACAATAAATTAATGTGAATGTTTTTTCAAATTTTGTTTTTAGTCAACTTCTTTTCAAAGGAAGCCGATTTTTCCATCAACATAGTTTGTTGCGTGTACAAACCCACAAAGAGTAGTGTCACGTTTTTTGTTCTCTAGTGTGAATTGAGAATAAAAATTCACAATTTACAAACACACATTCATTGAGATTAATTACAACCATTGTGCACATGTCATTTTATAATTCTTTTTGTACAAAAAACGATTTCAATCAAGTTGGGATTTTTTAAAAACATGGAGATAATGGCTCAACAAGTTTTTAAAAAATTAAATCAATTATAAATTCATAATTATATGGTATGCTTGCTGTATGTAATTTTTTTTCTTTCATCAAAATCAAGGCAATAAGTTGAAAGCAAAACTTTGCTCACAACCATTATTGAGATTTTATTTTATTATAATTGTGACTACCTTCTTCACAATCATATCCATCCAAACTTTTTTCATTGTGCACAAAAAATCTCAAATATGAAATATTATTATATTGAAAGAATATGAACACTTGCAAAAACATCTAGAGAGTTGAAAGTCATTAGAGTATTATTTTTTAATTGTCCAAAATAAATGTAAAGGATGAAAATTGTGACAACATTGAAAATCATAAGAATTGCAAAATGACGTATTTGATGAATATTTTTTATATAATTTCATGAATCCTCAATTATTTGAAAAAATTGCTAATGCACACATGTAAAACAAACTTGATGGTGAATGGTCTATAATCATTTTCATAAATTGTGCTTGATTTTTTGTCTCTAAGATTATAGATTTAAGTTGTAGACATTATATTATAAAAAAAACATTGGAGGTTGCAAATCAAACAAATTATAATTGAATTTTAATATTTAAAATATTCTAACTCAAATAAGAAATGTCCATAGTCTACAAATTTAAACGAAGATTATGGATGGAATTTTCTTATGAAATTTCAAATTAAAAAATCTTTCATCATGCTATGCATAATGTTTAACTATTATTTGTGACAAGTACAATTCCACTTTTGTTGAACACTATCACTATCAACAATAACATTATTTGATTGTCATTGTTTTTGTCTATGTATCCTTCCATGTTGGTTGTTTTCTTGCATCGCATATTGACATATTATATATAAAAATGAAATGATGAAATTGAAGTGAAAAAATAAAATGAACTATAATAAAACCTCAACCTTTGTTTATTCATGTTAATATAGTAAAAAAAACACATTGTAAAGAAAGCACATTTGTTTTGATGAAAATTCAAGATATGAAAAAAGCCATGCATTATGAGAAATTGTGTCCATAAGACCACACTATCTTACAATGAAAGTTTAAAAACCACTCAAGTATTACTATGTTGCAATTACATCTTTCAAAGTGCAACTACATTTTATAAATACGATGATTTAATAAGTAAATTTTCATGTTAGAAAATAAGTTAATTGTTTTATAGTTGCACTATATTTTTGAAATGTGTTTCATATACGATAATGTATACACACCATATTTACACATGTAGTCAATTACATTTGACTTTTTGAAGAATTATGTACTTGTAACGTGCAACTAAGTTATTAAGATTGTTTAAAATGAGTTACACATCGAACAACTTTTCTACAACTAGCATACAACTTTCATATGTGTGATTATGCTATGTGTTCGCATTCCCACTGTCCATGATATACAAACTTTGTAATTGGTTTTCAATTATGATGTTTATTTGTGCAGTTGGTTGGCCATTATATTGTTATTAAGTGACCACTATTATATTATTAGTTGCCCACTATTATGCCACTATTGTGCCACAACTACATGCCATTACATGGCCATATAAATGTCACTAGTTGTTACATATATATGTGCCCCATATACAGGGTCACAACATTGGCATCATTTTACAACTGGATGGCTATTACAGTGCCACTACTTAGTCATTAACAAATTAAATACTATTGATTCGTTATTCATATAAAATGTGGATTTGTAAGCTTCAAATTGGATCTTGATGCTACGTAAACTATATTAAAAATATTTATATTGGAGGTACATCAAAGTATTCGAGCTTATACACCTAGAATTTTTTTAGGTTACATGAGTAAGTGTGAAATTAATAACAACCAATTTTTTTGTGAATAGTTCCTTGGCACCCACAAGGGTTGCATCTTGTGGGATATATAATATATAATATTTACTATTAAGTTACTAGATATTAATTTGTGGTTTAATTTATTTAATTATTATGAATGAAAAAATAATATGAATAATTAACCTTTAATCTAAATTAATCAATTTAATCTGAATTTTTTTTGAAATTAATTAATTCAAATAATTATTTTTTCATAATTAATTAAATAACCAAGTTTAAATTATTGTAGTCCTAATATTTTTTGTGATTGGTGTTCAATTTTTGTATTAATAATATTTTACTACATTGCATTTCACAATATCATATTAACATACATACATATCAAACCACAAAATTTCATGAAAGGTGAAAGTTTACTTTTGAATTGAAATTAAAAGAAATGTGTAAATTTTATTAAAGATTCAATAAGGGTTTACATATGGCTATCTCTCTATTACTTCAATGTCTTCTACTCAAATTCATATTTATTATTTAATATTTCATAATGAATTATTTGTTAATAATTTACTCATTACTAATTAATATGTAATATATTTAATTACTAATAATAATAATAATAAAAAAATATTCATATGAATTCATTAATCAAATTTGAGTAATTATTATTTTAGTTAATTTAAATAATAAATAAATAGGTATTAGATAGTTAATTATCAAAATAAATATCGGATTATTAATTATCAAAATAACTATCAAATAATTACTTATCAAATTCATAATTATTAAAAATAATTTGATATTTCATTATTATTTTGAAAATTAATTATCAGATATTTATTTCAAGTAAATCATTTTAAAATAATTATGTCAGATGATTAATTATTAAATTCAGATTAATTAAAAAATTAAAATCAAACACAAAGCATGTGAAAAAAAAAAATTTTAGTTGCAATTGAATTGCAACTAAGGTGTAACTAAAAGATTTAACCCATATATTTTGTCTTCAAGATTTCATCTCACAAACCATATAAAGGAGGCATCTTCTCTTGCATTCTCACATTAAAATACATGTGTTATGTTGAAATGAGCTCATAAAAGCTTAAAATTTTAAAAACCACATTAAAAAAATCATAAAATTTATGTGGCTACTTTTTAGTTCACCTACCCTTTTAGTATTCTACTTTCCTACCTACCTATTTGCCTACTAAGTTAATAGGTCCTATTCTTCTACCTACCTAAGCAGGTAGGTAAGTAAGTAAGTAGGTAGGTTGGTATGTAGGATCTACCAACTTACCTACCTATGGACATGTATTGACCTACCTAGGTACTTATATATATTTGTTTCCAAAATTCAATTAATATGCCATGTGGCAACTTTTGATTGTGCCATGTGTTATAATCTAAAACCATCTAAAATTTCTAATCATAATGGACAATCGATATCAATATTTCAAAAAAAAATCACAAAAAAATCCTCATAGTGCCACATGTTAAATTTTGATGAATGGATGAAAAATGACATCAACATAACATTATGATTGTAATTTTAGGGGAGTTGCATAGTAGTTGAAAAGGAGTTGTTGTGATAAAATTGCAACCCTTACAACTCATGTAGCTTGTCTGATAACTTTTTTTTCACATGGGCTTGCATAACAAGCATGGAAATGAGTGATTGCCCATCGGACATAAACTTGGGCATATGCATTAAAAAATATTGTCATAATTGACATCATTTTCAAGTATTTAAAAAAAAAAGGAGTCCAAGACAAATTTGAATGTCAAAATTGATCACATAGAACTTGTCTATGTATAAATTGCCTCTAGCATAAAAAAATTGTTTAGAAAGCTACATGTATATGTTGTAATCATGTTTCAATCACTAACTACTAACTACCAAACTTAATGAAACTAATGTAACTAAAAAATTGCAACCTAAGTGATCCACCATTTTGGATCTCTTCATGTTTGATGCCATAAGACCTAGCTAGTTCCTTGAGCTCCAACTTGTGCGAAATTGACATTAAATTTTGGTAGTTAGTGTAGAGTGCACTTTCAAACTTTCTTAAGCATACGCACAAGCAAGCAAAAACCTTCAAGTAAACATGCATTCAAGTTCATACAAAAATTAATGTTGCACATTGAGTTGAACACTCAACATAATCACATCAAAGTATTTTGCAACTTAGCAACTTTGCATCAACATAGTAAAAATGAAATAAACAATTGCACCACAAACCCAAATTTGCACAAATCATGTACATTCAATTTTAGCTTGGGCAATCAATTGAACCTTTTGCTGAAACAGTGGAAGTAAAAACACATTCAATTGGACTTAAACAACGGGAGCATAAATACAAAATCAATTGGACCTAAAACAATGAGAGTAGAAGCAAATTCAATTGTACCTAAAACAGTGGGAGTAGAAACACATAATCAATTGGAACTTAAAATAGTGGGAATAGAAACATAGATTGAAAATTTTTTAAGAATTTTTTTTTTAAGGTACTTTGGAAGTCATTTTATTTTTAGATTTTTATTAGGTAATTAATTGAGTAAGTATAATTTAGTTATGAATTTCCAAAGTTAAGGCTATCAATTTCTGAAAGGGCCATTAAAATTAAAAGTTTTTTATTTTAAAAATTTCTAATTTTTTCTATTCCAAAATAAACTTCAAGCCATATATTGGTGCATGCAATTGATAATCATGAGAAAAAATAATTTATAGTTGTGATAGCACTTAAAGTAGAAGGCCCATGAAAATGATTTGTGCATATTTGGTTCTTTAACCATTCCTTAAAGTGGTTCCTAGTGGTCCACCCAAGGATGCTTTCTCCCAAACCTCAAAAGACATTGACAACAAGGACTCATAGACAATGTAAATCAATATTAACATCATAAACCCCTATCTTTTAACATTGACCTATATTGTGAAAATTTAAAGATTTCAAGGTGCTTCATGTTTTCTATGGACCTTTTTTCATCATTGAGGCACTTTACCTTGAAAGGTTAAGGTAGTTACATTGGGGGCCTCCTTTTTACTCTTTTAACATAGTCTGGTTTTTAAATTATTTTACACCATTCAACATCACAAGTTGAAACATGTTAGTCTTCTTCAAACAAATTAAAATCAACAATCAAATCTTCATTTTAAAAAACGATACCATTTTCAGAATTGAGGAATTCTTCAAATGATTTAAACCCACTTGTGCATCCGAATCTAGGATCATTTGGCCAATTTTTCATAATTAGGACCAATTTATCCAAATTTTCAATTCCAAGTTGACAATGCTTCAAACTTGTGATGATCCCTACCATATTGAAAATCCTTTAAGTTTTAACTTGGGAACCAACAATTCCCATCACTTGTCATGCAAGAAGAATGAGATTTGGAAATTGTTGCTCATGTTCTGCCCACCAAGTAAATGGATTGAAAGGATCTATTGGCATTGTAGTCCTCTTAAAAAATGACAATTTAGCTCTAATGAACCCCATTACAACTTCTTTAGTTAATGTTAAGGATCCAAATACACCTAGCTCAACCACTGTAGATGTAATAGATGTAATAGTTGCTAAATTTGGTGTCAAGGCATGATAAATAGTGACCAAGAATGGCATTAAAATCTCTTGATCATAGTCTACAACAACTTGCATGGCCAATTCAAGGTCAACATAGTCTTTAATGAGTTGTAGATTCTTGAAACACGGGTCAAGCATAAAAACTATCATATTATAAACATGACAAGGTTGAAATGATGATGCAAAGGCCAAGAAAGGTTTCAACACACCAATAACTTCAATTTGCATTTGAGCAAGATGCAATAGCTCAAAATCAAAATCATTAGCTTACACCACCAATCACAATCAGATAATTAGATCATGTTTTTGGAAGAAGACAATTTACCTTAGGCAAAAAAATCCAAAAGTAATCAAACCATGTACTTGCATAATTTCATTTGTGTTGGAATTGGTGTTGTACATCATAACACACATCGTTATGGCAACATAAATAATATTAAATAGTAACCAATACCCTTGGGTTTGTTTCAAATCACATTGGGTGACCATTGGTGTCAAAACTTTTGACATTTTTTATGCCACAACCAATGTTTGGGAAGATGGTATTCTATTTGCAAGACAATAGTTTGCCATGAATAACAAAGGTTTATGGCATGTTTGAACTCCAAGGTTTCCTTGAATAATATCACCTTGAATGTAAACCGAGTCTTGACAAGAGTTTTAATTTTGGGGGGCAAAGAGATGCATCTCTACAAGCCTTAGCCCATTCGTGTCTGCCCTTCCCATTTTTTTGGTCCAAATAATTATCTTTTGAAGAGAAGATTGGACCTCTTTAATTGAAACCTCTTTCATGCCACCACACACTTTCAAGTCATTAGTAGCATATTGATAACACTTGGACATGGCATGCCCATAACAACTAGTAGCATAAAGTTGTGGTAAAAAAAGAGGAGCACATGATATAATGTTTATTAAGGTCATTGTCAGGGTGTTTAGATTAGCACCTTCGTCTTTGACATATGTTATGATTTTGTCTAGAAAATTATATAAAACAAGTACATCCTTGCATTGAATAGCCATGGCAGCCCTCGAGGTTTCATGAACCTAAAAAATTCCCATAGTGACATGGCAAGGTTCCCACTTTTTGTTGATATAATTCACAACCAAAGCAAACGTATCAAAACCTCTTTGGGACATCCACAAATCAAATGTGGCTGTAACTGTAGTGGCATTAATAAAAGTAAGAAGAACATGGTGTTCCATGGTCTTGCTAACCATGGATGAAATTGCTTTGTTATTGAGCTATTGTTTATTAGGAAAGGTAACTCGGCCACGTTGACAAAGGACAAGCCTTCTTAGCCACACATTCTTAATGGAACTCAATGGTCGATAACCTTTAATGATGTATAAGATCAAATCCTTAAAAAATAATTCTTGAGTAGGGTTTGAATTTTTGTATGGCACTACAAAGCTGAAGAAATCAGCAATGGAGGTTGTAAATAACTTTTTCCACTTCTTAGAAGTTTGATGAATAACAATTGTTGTGGTAGTAATAGCTCGTTGTGTGTTGTAGTGCTTCAACATTGCAGAATGCTCAGAAGCCACATGTCGACTCATGTTAGTTGTGCTAGTCTTTGTTATACATAACCAATCCTTTCCGATTTGGATATAATTCTCTTCTATAACTTTTTTGCTAGATGTTAGGACACACAACACATTTCATTCGTTGAGACTTAGAATAATCTACAACAACAATATGGTCATTAATTTAAAAAGTTGCCCATGTATTTGTTGTTCTATTTCAAGTGAACCAAAATTTTTGGTTGTGCTCCAATTCCACAAACAATTCTTCATTACGTGTTTGTTTTTCAACTTATAGAAGTTCTTCCTTGTCCTCACCAAGGTCTCTATTGGCAAGTTCATTGTAATTTGGTTTAGATTGGATCAAATCGTCACCACTCCCAGCCCTGCCATTGCCACTCCCAACCCCAACTTCACCACTGTAAACATTTGAATAGTCAACAACATGGAGAGGAGCACCTTGTGAAGCTTTTACAGCCCCATTCAAAAGAAAGTCATGTTGTAAGTTCATTGTCAATTGACCTTGAAAGTTAAACCAAGTACATTGTATTATGAAATCAAAATTAAAAAAAAACATATAAATCACTAGCAGCATTAATTACCAAATTTGCAATGCAAACTTCAAGTTATTGTTGGTGATGTTCACGAAGGTTCAAGAAACATCACAAATAGGTGCCAAACAAATTATTGAAATTTCAATGCTCACAAAACACTGGTCATGTAAATCCAATGTTCATGAAGCAACACACAGATCACCGACACCAAACTTTGCACACTTGAAGCAAATTTACCAATGTTCATGAATGAAGTAGGCTTGTGAATGAAACAAGTGCTAAACAGAGCACCAAATTTGGAGTGCTCACGAAACACCTTGTAGATCCAATGCTCACAAAGTAGCACATAGATCACTAGCACCAAACCCTAAACCCTTGAAGTAAAACAATGCTCACGAAGCACCCTGCAGATTTAGTGCTCATAGAGCACTAGAGATCTAGTGTTCACAACATGACACATACCATTATTGCAGCACTCACAAAGCACTAGGAAAAGCATTAGGAGCAATAAATAATGTTCATGAAAATTTGATGAACAAAACATCACATATATCACACAATTGATGAAAGAAAAAAAACAAAGTAGATAATAAAGTCGCACAACCTAGAAACTTATGACGCAAAAACAAACTTGCACAAAACACTCACCTATTTACATCAATGTAGGTTGATTGCTAGTTGCCAACGACAAAGAAGAGCTACAAATTTCAATGTTCATTTTTGGCCTTCCTTTTCAACACTCCTTTCTGTTGCACGTCGAAATCATGGACATCCTACATAATGATGAGAGTTTGTGCTTTCTCAAAGGGGGGGGGGGGGGGTTTTGGGGCTTTTGGGAGGTTTTCCAAAAAACAGGCCCCCCTTTGTAGGGGCTTTGCAGGGGATTGGAAGAAGCAAGGCCCCCCCAGGAGGGGAACACC
>Ga0116231_10008802_pt1 | contig 17474 bp, 10 predicted proteins | sample S1TSphgellanicum_2_FD_89695 | JGI IMG/M metagenome (GOLD analysis project Ga0116231, IMG submission 89695) | Host-associated microbial communities from peat moss isolated from Minnesota, USA - S1T2_Fd - Sphagnum magellanicum MG | ecosystem: Host-associated > Plants > Peat moss > Unclassified...
AAGCAAAGCACTTGTACGTCTTTGATCTTGTAATGTTCGTCTGAAAGAGTCAGTAGGCAGTTAGTGTGTTGTGTGAGATCGAAGGTCTGAATTGTGTGGAGTAGATCAGGAGAACATGGACGCTTGGGTTCGTTGAAGGCAGTTAGTGTGTTGTGTGTTTTCGGACCCTCTCTTTTTGGTTACAATATCATTTGCAGTCGGGTAAAAAATAGTCAAAATAATTACTTAAATGAACATGAACATTCCTTAAAATTACAATGTTTTTGTATGTTTGAAAAATCGTAAAGGAAGTATAATAGTTTTTTTTGGAATATTATTTTTGCATTAATTGCAAAGTTTACATGCTCAAAGCTTTATATAATGTTTTTGAAAAATTACATGTGCAAAGTATTCAAACATAAAAAATGGACAATCCTTGTTTTCTTAAATTTCATTTTTTTTTCTACCAAATGTGCACCATTCCTTTTGAAAATTGTTTTATAACCCAATAGCACACATTTGGTTCAAAAATGCTTTTGAACCTAAAGATTATGCATTTTGAAAATGTGGTTTTAACAAAGTTGTTCATATTTACATCATAAAAGGCATGAATGCATAGTACACATGATATAAAATATATTTGTAATCAAAATTTATTTATATTTAATATGCAATGTTAAATTGAGTATCCAAAATAAAAAGTTTAAAGTTATAAACCAACATAAAAATGACACATGTTATGTGCAATCTTTGAAAAAGGACTTTTACTTTGACACACTTAGCTATTTTTGCCATATTTCATGCAACTATAATATAGATGCAATTTGCAAATGGTAGTTATTTTTTCCAATTTTCTTCCTAAGTGGTGAGGATGTAATTTGGCTTGCTTTTAAATATGACTTGAAAGTTATAATTTCTTTTCTCACAACATATTTTGAAACCCTAAACCCTATTGTTGAAGCATTCACATTTGTTGGTCATGGTGATGAGCTTGAAAGTGAAGGTAACATGTTTGGTGTTGAAACATCTTTTAATGAGTGTTTTTGAACACTTGTCATTGGAGAATTAGTTTTGTTCATGAGGTTATCCATACTCCTTACATGTGAAGATCCTCTTATTTGGTGGTGAAACCATGAAGGGTAGTTTCCAAATGTGTCATTTTTTGTATTTTAAGGTCACAAATTGAAATGGAAAAGATGTTTAGTCTTCTTGGGATATTGACAACTTTGCAATGATCATCATCACAAAGGCATGGAATTTTTGATGGGCCAAAGGATGCTCCTCAGATCTGCAATAGTGAGTTTTGGCAGCTGTGGCACTTATAATTTCATATGCATTCCATGCTTTTTACTAAGTCTTTGCGAGATCCATGACTGTTTACAAATTTTTCAGCCAAAAGTCAAATTGCTCGTAGATTGTACAATGGATCGCAGTTAGGCGGTTGCTTCTGCCAAACCAAACAAATGTAACCTGTCTAAATGTGAAATTTTTGCACCATTCATGAGAATTTGAGTCAATGCAATTAATTCATGATGGAGTCCAAAAAATTTCAGAACATGTGCAAATGATACAATCCTCGAGACGTTGAATGACCTGTGAAGGTGGTTCACAGGCACCTGGGAAGTTATGCTCGTTGGTAAGAGGTGAAATGGTTAAACCAGACATCTTCTCATTTGTCCTTTCACAGCACACTGGGAGTTGTGCAGGCAAGTCTTGTTCTGGAGCCCAATTGCACCGAAATTTTATCCAATTTTTTTTTTCAGTGTACTCTGTTCAGTCCAAAGAGTGCCAATCATCATGGATCTATCAATCTTCACATACCACGAAAAAATAAAATCGTCTAGCTGAGTAAAATCATTTGTAGAAATTTCCGCTTTCAACATCAATAGGTTCCTTCCCCTGCAAAGTCTTAAGTGGGCTACTGTACTTGAGCTTCCTAGAACATAGCAAACTCTTTCCATCTTGCTAGACCTTCCTAGTCTTGCTTCCTGTTCTAGCCTGATTAGCTGATCGTAAGGAGCTCAGTTAAAGGTCCCTCATAGTAGCGTTAGCTACACTAGTGTTACTACCTTTGCACACCACATTCTGCTTTTTACAGAGGAGACTTCTTGGAACGGATTGTAACTTGTAATGGAAATGACTTGACAGAAGCCTATCTTCCTGCACATGGCAGAAACTGCACTAGTAGGCTCACAGGTCAGGGTCGGTAATTATGGCTACATATCCATGCGACTTACCTCTTATTCGAAGAAATCATATCAAGTTCTGTAGCTTATAGGTTCAGTCTAATTAGAACCAAGTGCGATAATGCCATCCTTACCAAGGAGTGTATGCCAGGTGTGAATCCATAACGCATCCATAAACACACCGTTGACGCCCCTCTTTGCAGAAAGAATCAAACTCCTTGGTTCCACGCATCGTGAGACAATCTCTGACTAACTTTCTACCGAGTGCTTCAAAAGACATGAGGAAACTCAAGATTCCAAGTACGAACACGAAATTAATCAAGATGGGAGAACAAATTCTGCTGAGCCTGGGTCATGAACCTTGACTCTGATGACACGAAGAAAAAGTTGACCTCACACAATCGAGCTACAAGGAATTGACACAGAAATTCAAAATTTAATCCTAAACGAATCGATTTTCACCAAAACCCCTGAAGTGGAAAGGAGCAGCAAAGATTTATGTGGAATTCAGAAAAAAAAAAAAACTTTTAAGCTTTCGGAAGTTGGACAGATTATTCACGCAATTTTAAACATTCTTTCTTGAACCAGTTGCAAAAATTACAAAAAAATGAATAACCACGAAATTGAAACCCCAAGATCAACCACAAACATAAAGTGGTGAGAAAAGGAAAACCCTAGATCCCCATGTTTAAGGCCTAACAAAGTGCAAGGTCGCAACAGAATGCTTAGCAGTTCTCTCTGCAACTCCCGGGCTGCAACTGTGAACAAATTCACAACTAAGTTGATCCGGACGAAGACCCACACTGGCAAACCAGGCAGTGTGCTGGCAAAAGAATTAAGCTCTAGACAGGGAAAACAATTACTTAAGACAAGTGGCATGTACACAAGAGAATGGTGCTAAGCCACGGCAACCAAGGAGCTTCACTCGACGTTGACTTCGTCAGCATTTTCCAGGCGATGCAGGCCTCGTGATGAACCGGGAAAGCCAACGGTAAAAAATATCTTGATATCAGATAAAGGAACGACTGTACACGACTGTCACGGCTAGGGGAGCCAAGTCCGAGGGGAAGTGATGCGACGAGCTCAAGATACAGTCTATGGCGCAAGCTTTGATTGCAAAAGACAGAGATGAGGGCTAATCGATTGTGAGGGGAGGCACGTATGGCGCTCAAGAGGCATGCCAAAGAAGGGCCCAGGGGACAGCGGGTCACCTGAAAATAGATTTTTATACATTTTACCATCAGACTGGCTAATCTGTGGCACCGCTTACACCCCGCCTGATTAGTAATTCACAAGCGACAAGAGCAGGATCACGCGTAGAAATAGAAGTTGAGTCCAAGGGCTTGTATAATCTGAACAAATGTCACCCGCATTTCACTCCAGTACATGCCTGGTAAGTTAAAACTAGAAGTTACACCACAAAACGGGATTCAATACGGAACTTGTAACTTCAAGCTGGTGACCACAAGGCCTTTTTACGTTGGAGACGACTTGATCGGTTAAATCCAACTGATTGCATACACGTGGTGCTACATATTCTATCAGCTAGATTTAACAGATCAAGTTAGATACTATGCTACCAGATACTATGCAAATCAGGTATTATGCTATCAGATCCAAGTACTTGATCTCACCAAACTATTCGTCGGAGAAATGAAAAGATAAGCAGCTGAGAACTAGCAAGTACGAATTATTATTTCTGGTTACCATTTGATTCGCAAGAACAAAACGACTTTTTCAAAGGCCGGATTCATACGCGACGCCAAGATACTTCTAGATCAGCTGCCCACGTGGATCAGTATCAAGAAACCAGGTTCGTCCTGACCCCTACCCTTCTGCCACGTGAACTGGTCCCTTGCACGAACCTAGCTGAGGAAGCGCGTCTGCAGCTTCAAAGAATCTTTAGGTAGCTGGATCGCGCCGGTACTCAAAGTCCTTTGCGATGACAAGAAGGGCCAGAAGACCCCGTTTTCTAAGAGTGAACTATTCACCTGGCACTAGGTCATAATCTGATGGATACAGAAATTTCAGACTACTACTGCAACTTTGTGCAACAAAGTCTAAGGTTCTGGCAAGACGTAGAATTCTTATAACTATTAAATGTGGGGTTCTGTAACTTGGTTTACAAGTTAGAATGGTTGAGAATGGGCCGAGCGCGTACACGAAATGGTGGGTGCAGTCTCCGACCTGAGTATGGTAGTTGATTCGAGGCAAGTTCGAAAATCTCCATCGGAGCGAAAGTGGTTTCATAAAGACTACGGCCACTTTGTCAAATCCGAGCTATTGCAGGCAAGTGGTTCCAGTGTTTTGATGGCTGGAGCTGCAGGTCTGATGAAAGTTCCATGGGTTCTCATGCTGTCCTTTCCAGCAATTTGATGTCATTTTCACATTGTCACTCATCTTTTGTTCAGCCATGTGTTGGTAAATCTTTGAGCAAGTTAATATTCTATATAACTACACTTTGAATCATGCACCATCCTAACCTGGCCTTCTTAAGTCTATTACTTCAAACTATCACTGAAACATATGTGACCTTCAAAGTTCTTTGACATAACTAGAATAAGGAAGTCATGATTGTTTTGAAACACATTTGTTAAATGACATCAATGTAGTCATAAAGTTATGTACAAAATATAGAGATGAATATAAAATTGATAATTCACAAGTTCATGAAACATGTTGCAATAGCTTGTATGAATTTTCAGTTTAAGAATTAGACATTCATAATATTTGTTATAACACATATTTATAAAATGTTTAGTGTCATTGTATTGTATTATAATATATATTTATAAATTAATTAATTTGGATTGAATTTGTTATTGAATTTTTTTTGCTCAAAGGTTTAACAACATGTGGTTGTTCAAATTATGATTGATAATATGTTAATGAGACATTGCTTGATATGATTCCTTGAGAATATGATTAAAGTTCATAAGAAAATCAATCGATTGTGTATTTAGCATTTTGAAAAATCCAATTCAAGATCCTTGGAAAAATGCTTGAATCCAAGATGGTAAAAAAAAAGGTGGAACAAGAGGTTCAGTGCAAGACCTGCGTTTGTGCAGCAATTCTTAAAAAAATGTATGGAACATATTACAAGATCTCTAGAACCATAGGTGTCAAGTGAAGACAAGCCAGTATTCAGGGTTTCCCCATTCATTGATGTGCAAACATGAAGATTAACATCTGAAGCATCACAAAGCAGAAAATTCTTCCCTTGTATATCTATGTTTTGTTCAAAAGAGACAGGACTTAGTGAAGGCAGTCGAGCGAAAATAGGGACAGACAATGGAGTTAAGCACTGCAGATTGGTACTTGCGCGCTACTGAAATTCTGGTGCAACTATTCGACGAATTTGGAATTCTCGGTGAATCCTGCAAATACGCTTTCATGAATCTTCGTGTTCTTGTTCATTCCGTTCTCCTGAATCTTGTCTAACCTGGTGTTCCTTTACTAGCTATTGATATGCTTGTCCGACTCAAGATGCTTCATGTTATGTCACTACAGGTTCCCCAGTTTGGATGATTGCTCACATCAGAAATTGGAGAGACCTTGCCATCGTACTGCCGCAACTTAGTTCTCAATCATCTAGCTGCTGCTGTAAAACAAGTGTCTCTTTTGGTAGGATGGATATAGCTAACTTCAAGCATGGACAATTTCTTCTGATTTGTGATTCACGCTACTGTGAAATCTGTAACCTTAACCATCATCCACAGGTTCAGTTTGGTGACCTTGAAGCCCGCTGTTCGAGACGTGCCGTGTGCTTCAGAGTTTCTTTCGGCCGCACACATGTTCAAACCCTTAGACTCCACCGATACTTATCGACTGTTTAGACTATTCCTATCTTGAGATGCACCGTAATGGAGATAGGATAACTTGAGCTCTGTTGCGATGGATGAAAGTAGATCTGGGGTTTCGAAGGTAAGTGGAAATGTCACTGTGGCTAGGGTTGCAGGTAGGCTTTCACTGCAGTTGGGAAGAGTGATGCATTGACCCGTGCTGAGAGGAATGACGATTTGTAGAAGGCAGTGTGTTGCGCCATATGTGAAAGCCCATCTCGTTACTTGCGTGTGATGACTGTAAATGATGATAACCTTGGCGTTTGAAGATATCTCTAGGAGGTGGGGATTTCTCATGATGCATTACGTGCACACACTCCTGAAGAGTTGTAATCAGGGTATATTCGCTTGCGGTTCAAGTGTTTGGTCTTCATTATTTCCAACTCGAGGACGCAAACTCGGCAAACACCAGGTATCCAAGCGTTTGTCCCTTTTACTCCCTAGATTCGTTGAAATTTCTTGCCTTATATATCATGCTTGAGTACCTAAGCTCCCGCGTGCTTTCACGCGGTGTAAAGGCTCCATACCCTAGTCCTACAGGCCGGATGATACTAATTTTTTTGCCTCCTTTAAAACGCGAGTACAGCGCGAACTGGGCCAACGTCCTATTGATCGAACCTCCACTACCGATAGGAGATCTGGTTATATGTAGGCTATAAGTTGTAGTGTAGACTGACTAGTTGAATGAAGTATTCATATGCTGTGGTTAAGGTTGTAAGCTTCGAGAACAAGGTTTCAGACGGTCAAGTTACCAGGGTTCTAATTACAAATCAGGAGTTTCATAAATTGCAAATATAGATGGAGGGACTTCCGGCGTTACTTGAAGTGGGATTAACGTATCAACTTCGGGAGTTCCTTGACGTAGGGTTCCAAATTCAGATTGTCTTTGTCTAGTAGCAGAGTTCGTGACTCTAGATTACACTCAAGACTCTCTGTGAGCAGTTCTTCCGGCAAGTTATTGACTCTATCAATTGATGAGTCTGGGATAATTACTCGATAGTTCATTTTCCATCGTAGCGGTGGTCTACAGATTTTCCAGAAAAGTAGCACGACTCCCAAATTCATGCACCTTACCATTGACTCTCGAGTTGTTTAACAGATTCACGCACCTTAGTTCTGTTTGACATCGAAACTCATTCATGCATCTTACTTGTTTCCAGCTTTCGGAGACTGGACAATGGCTGTCAGCTTTGTCACCTTCTTTACAGAGAACGAGTTTCAGCAGGATGTGACAGCCGGATGACGCTCTGACCTTTATGCAGTACAAGATAGGTAATTCTTCTAACTGCAGAATATGTGACATCTTTTCCGTGGTAATTTTTTTGTCTGTACACAGAATATGGCCCTGAGATCTCTATTGCAGATGTATTGAATTGTGCAGGTACATACATAGGTCTGCTAGCTCCCAGTAAAAGCTAACGAGTTTTCAGTCCGGTGCAGTGTTTGATTTTCGAACTGCACCTACGGTACAGGCCCCTGATCACTGTGATGTACGTTCTTGACCGAAATCTTATTTGGTTACTCAAGCGTGGAAAGTTTCAGCAGGGAAATGCAGAACTCAATCGTGAAAAGATGATCATTGTAAAGAAGTTTTACCAATTTCTATATGCATGCTCTCATTGGCTTTTTCAATGTTACCTGTAGCATTCATCAAGTCTTCGTGATCTCTGCTGTCTTTTGCAGGCCACATAGGCAGTCCTGACCCTTCCGAACAACAAAAGTCACAGGTTGGGGGTTGATTAGCAAGCTGCACATCATCCAATCCTTGTTCCGTGTATATTGTATGCTTCACAGTTATCAGATTTCTTCTTGTCACATTCAACTGGTATTCAATAACTCAACATTGTCGCTGAAATCTACGTAATTGCAGTAATTGCAGTAATTGCAGTATCGCTTAGGAACCTGATATTCTTTTATGATTCAATCCAATACATCAAGCTATTTTCTCTATCTCAAATCAGCTGAGAGTAAACGTAATCACGCATTTCTAGACGTTCTTAATGATGTTCTACAGCGATCCTGGCGATATGACCTTGAAATGCACAGTCTGCATGCACTTAGCAGGTGCTTATATACAATGCACGTTGGGATGTTAAAGTGGGGATGTCACTGCCCATATAAGGGTTGCGCTGCATTCACGAAGTCTGATACAGTCGTCAACAGGCGCGGTTTGAATAGAAACTAGAAACACTAGAAGAATATGGGGCTCCAGTCATAACCCCAGACACTGACTAGTTGCGTATACTGATAGGCGTATCTGCCGACACTCCTTGGACTTAGTAAATGTGGTTAGGAGGTAGAGATTTCTCGCAATCCATTGTATTAACATGTTGTCATGTTGGCAGAGTTATACTCGTCGAACAGAGCATGTCGACTTGGGCTTCAATAGTTTGTCTTCCCTATCTCAAGCGAGAGACGAATCCCTCGCAATCACCAGGTATGAAACCGTTTCTGCATATTACTCTCTTTCGGTGAAGGTTGTTTCCGTATTTTACGTGACCCGATCATGATCTACCTAAGCTCCAGCTTCTCCACACAGTGTGAAACTTGTGTAATCCGACAAATTCACGAGGTGACTTGGTCCTGTATCTCCTATATGCCCTGATCCTGCCACCCAGACCATGCTCAAGTCTCTACCTCCTTTAGGACACTTGTACCGCACCAACTTAGGCACTTAATGATTAAGCCTCCCCTTCTTGTGGAGCATCTAGTCTGTAACCTTCTGTAAAATGTACTGAAAACGAACGGAGTCAAGGAGTCAGTGCCGTGGTTTAAATTGTGACCTTAGTTCAAAACAAGTTTTCATAGAGTCAAGTAACAAGGTTCTATTCATCACAGATCTATGGAGAGTCTGCATCATTTCAGGTTAAACAGAGGGGTTAAACTTTGTGGTTTGCACCATGAGCTTGTAGAATGGGGTTTTTCCAAGTAGAATTCATATATTCAGCTTATGTTTCTCTCTTCAGGGTCTGTGATTTTAGTACAGTATTTCCTATTAGCAAATTTTCAGGCAAGCTATCATAGATAATATTGACTTCAGTCTAGGATACCGCATTAGTATATGTGTTTTTGGTTCACGTGGTGGATTACAAATTTTCCAGAATCAGCGGAGCACTACTCCCAATTCAATGTACCTCACCATTGATACCCCAATTGTTTCAAATACTTTATGCACCTGAGTGTTCATCGGATCCAAGATTCATTGGGAAAATTATTGGTTGGACAGGTTGGAGACATAGTCGGATGGACACAGCTTTGTGTTCTTTATCTTTCACCTAGAAAGACTTCAGAGTAACTGATTATTCGTCTAGAGGTCGTTGTGACCATTGTGTAATGCAGGTCCCGCTGCTGGTTCAGTGTGCTAAAAGGTGGTTCTTCTATGTGTAGTATACGGGAATTCTATCTGTGGTAATTGCTTTCGCTGTAGGCAGAAAATTTCCCTGAAAATTAGTACTCTGCTTATCAACTTGTTGAATTGCAAGTACATACGTAGATCTGCTAACCTCTAGTACCTTGGCCCTAATAAAGAGCCCTGGAGTATAAAGTTCTCTAGTTTACAGTCAGTTACAGGGTCTGGTTTCCGAATTGCGTACTAGGAACAGGTGCCAGTACTAAGTAGCCAATTGTTGAATAAGCTCTTAACGTCTCAATCCAGCTCTTGATTCAATGGTCAAACCTGGAAACGGGAGAATCGTACTCGAGAAAACATGTGTTCTTCATAGGTGTTATGGTGCTAGGAAAGTTCGTAGATATTGGTGCGAACTGCAGAGGTGACTCGATAATGATCGTAAAGTAGGAATTTATTTTCTATCATGCTCTCATTGCCTTTTCCAATATACCTGCTTACTGCAGCGTGCATCAAGTCGTCACGGTCTCCGTTGTTTTCTGCAGTTCAAAAAGAAGCTTGGAAATCTGTGGAGGACCACAAACCCAGAATTTAGTGCTTGATTTGCCAAGCTGAACTGCACCGACTATGGTCTTAAGTAAATAAATGTTTCATAGTTATGTGATTTCTGCTTCTTAACTCCATCTGGTATTCGAAAAGTACTAAACATACAGATAACTGACACATATACTAAGGGCGATTTTGGAGGAGCTCCAAGGTCAGGGACCAATGAATTCAAGTAATCTTATTGGTCGAAAGCTTTAAATTGGTCCCAAGGCCTTTAAAACAGGGTCCAAGATCAAAAAGTGGCAAATTGAGGCTGAACCTACATGGCACCTATTTTGCAGGAAAAATCAATTGCTTCTGACCAAAAAACAGTGCTAAAAGAAGAGCTCCTGATTTGCAGAACCAAGAATGAGGCTATGGACCAAGGTATAGTCCAACTCAAGGGTTCAATTTGCTTCAAATAGTCCAAATTGGTTCCTAGGAAATTGGACCCTGGACCCTCCTCTAAAGTGGGCCTAAATACAGTTGGCTATTGTCGCTTTATTGCGTGTTCCTGTTACTCTGCTATAATTTATGATTTTCTAAAGACATGTTAGGTGGGGAAACTGTGGATTGGTTGGAGAGAGCCAAATGAACTTACATCCCCTTTTTGCTTTTCTCCAACTACGAGTACTTACACCAGCTTTTTGCGTTTCTCATAAATTAGTTGGTGAAGTCATTTATTTTACTCGTATATAGTGAAATTTTTCTTTGCTGCTGGCCAGATGTTTCTCTGCCGGTTTTGACGTGCCTCTTGCCTCGAAGTGAATTGGGGTAGATTGAAGATTTATAATTTGCGGGACGTTTTTGGAACCATAATGGCATGTTCGTTGGCTCTGTCCGGAGGGAAAAGACAGGTCACATCATTGTTCAACTTTTTGAGTAAAATTTTGTCTTGAACTTGTGGGCACTGGGTACCACCTAAATTTTGATTTACTCTGTCAATGCGTTTCATGCATTGCTAGACGGCGGACGAGCTTAACGATTCTCCAAGGTTGTTGATGGTATGACCTCAAATGCGAACTCTGCATGCACATTGCCTATGTATATTTCTGATGCTTGCCCAACCATATTGTGATACACTAGATGCTGTAAGTCTTCGGATAGTGCTCAGGTACTTTAAAAATAATTGCGATCTGGTGGGTTATCAGTTGCCAATGTATATTATGCATGGAAAAATTTTATGCCCATAATCTAGTATACATCGCAGGCAGGACGTTTCGGATGGACAATGTCTATATTGCCCACAATTTAGCTCTCTAAACTACTAGAAGTGGCATAATTACCAAGCATATAGCAGGTAATTTTGGTTGTCTGGTGGCTTCGAACTCTTCAACGCAGGCAATACCATTTTTTTGTCCTTCCCCCTGAAATGCAAACGTACCTGCAGTATGTGACAAACTGCAGGTTAAATGGAGGTATGCTTATCATGTACATGCAAGCTCGGTAATTTATCTAGGGCTCGGCGCCTCCTGACCTTGTTTCGCCTTGCCGAAGCGATAGGTGGCGATTAAATCGGCGAAATCTCCTTTAAAATTGTGACACATTTTCAAATGGAGCGTCACAAGACTACGTCAACCCCCACCACTTGCGTTACTACCACCGTTGAAGTTGTGGACCATTTCAAATGAAGGAATTTGGGCGACCTGACCACTCGGAGCTCTAGGAATAGCCGTGCACAGTAACAGGCTGGGCGGTAAACGCCCCCTAACGAGCTCTGTCCGGCGCTGGTTTCGCTTGTCTTTTTGCACACAATTTTCGGCCTTGCACAGTTCTGCAAGAAACCATGCAACCCGGTTTTCAATGTTCTTCAGTTCTTCAACAAAAAGCAGCTAACATTTTGTTGTTACGCATTGTCAATGATCTGAGCATATGTTTTGCATCACAGGCACAGATTTTGAACCCACTACCTTCCCTGCAGGAAGTGCAGCACTACTAAACAATGGCATACCATCAAGCACTGTGGAGCGTTTATTTTTTAAATTTAGTGCAGACACAAAGTCAAAAAGGGCAAAAATTAAAAAACCCTGCTACAGAACAACTCAGTTCTCCACAGGGCTAGACTGTCAGGCCTGAAACCAGCACCGGACAGAGCTCGTTAGGGGGCGTTTAGTGTCCTTCCAGTAACAAGGCCTTGATTTATGTAGTACGCATCTTGCTTAAATTAGTTCCTGCTCTGAACCCGACCCAACACGCTGATTAGCAAAGAAATTACGTAGGCAATGTAACGGCAATATACCTCCAGATTCAAGAGGGACGCGTCATGGAACCGTCAGGCTGCGATAATGCACCCCCTAAGCCTACGCACATGTCAGAGGCTGAGCTGAGCGGTGTGGATTTTCTTGCCGGCAAATGAATGACGTGGTGGCTAAGCGAGCGACAGGGCTGACGCGCATGCTCAGTCCTTGTGTTCAGCCGTTCAGCCACCTGTTTTTTTTTCTTTTTTAAAGTACGTTGCATTGAAGATATTGGAATAAAATTTTGATTCTCTGTTTGATAGTCTGACTGTAATTATGTTAATTGTGATTACATTTGTAAATAACTTAGTTCATATTTATTTTATTTCATATATGTCCGAAGATTCACATAGCCCTTGATTTATGTGTTATTTATTCATTCATTTATTATATTAATGCTAATTATCGAATATAACTTTATTCAATTATTTTTAGGATGGGAAGGAGTAGGTCTTGCTTCATATTTGTTAATTAATTTTTGGTTTACACAGCTTCAGGTCAATAAAGCAATTATAAAAGCTTTGCTTGTCAATCGAGTAAGTGATTTTGAATTAGCTTTTGAGATTATGGGTCATTTTCTTATTTTTCAAACAGTAAACTTTTCAACTTTTTTTTCTTGTGTTAGCACCTTTTTTGAACCGTATCATTATTATTTTTTCACAATATGAAATTTCATGTCATAACTGTTATTTATATTTTACTTTTCATTGGTGCTGTTGAAGAATCTACACAAATAGGATTACATACTTTGTTACCTGATGCAATGAAAAGTTTTTGAATAAATATTTGAGAGCTCTCATGTGCCATTAAGTACATTCTAACAATCTCACTGTATGCTGCAATTGTCGAATGAAAGTCCCTATTGAAAAAATATCTCATTTTGACCAATCAGCAGAAAACCTATAAGTGAATGTCAAGTTCACCTAGCAAAAAAGATATTATCATGGTCAATAGTGCCCCCTTTTATTTTTGGGTTTGGGGCGATGTTTTTTATGTTTAAATTGTGTTCATTGCATTCAAGATATGGACAATTTTACATGCGTCAACATTGCCACTTTTTTATTTTATGCTTAGGGGTTGTGTGATTTTATTTTATTTTTTGGGTACATTGCAATGAAGATATGGACAATGATGCTTACCATAGGTTAACACTGGCACTTTTTTATTTTTGGGTTGGGTTCACTTAGGAGAATGGAGAAAAAAATTCATGTATGAGAAGTTTTTTTGAAGGAGATGAAGAGTTGCGAGATGATTGTGCCATTTTGAAAAAATAGAAACTACTATGAAAATATGGATCACATCATTTTCTTATATAAGTTTAGGGGAATTTAGTTCATTTAATCACATAAATTTTTTTCAATATTTTTATTTTAGTTGTGGAGCCCCTAACAAGAGGGTGGAGGAATGGTGCCTCTTTTTTTTTTAAATTGGTTGGGTTGTGAAGCCCTTGGGATATTGGACTGGTGAGTGGTTTTTTGCACCGGGTGTGACACTAGGCTGTCAGGCTGGCGAGACATTAAACACCCCCTAATGAGCTCCGTAGGGTGCTGGTTTTGGGCCTAACACTGTAACCTTGCAAAGAACCGCCTTGTTCTGCCACAAGGTTTCTAAATATTTGTCCTCTTTGACTTTGTGTCTGCAATAAATCTGAAAAATAAGCCTCTCCCCTCAGGGCCTGATGGTATGCTAGTGGTTAGTACTACAGTGGAAGTTGTGGGTTCAATACTGCCTCGCGTCGGGCTGGGGGCATGTAATGTTGCAGGTCAATATGTTGTGGAGAGCAGAGCGAACTGTCTGGTCGGAGCGGATCCGCCCAGATATGCACGTCCGTTCTCATTTTGGCTCTCTGACCAGAGCGGGAGCCCGGCTGTCAAAGGTCTTATTCGCGGCTGAGCAGATGAATCCAAGCGCATGTGCGCAGTCCGGCCGCCAGTGCACGCAATTCTAATCCGATAGGAGCTCACCACGTTGGAGAACGCTGCTTCACCCATGTCCCATCTACAGTAGCTGCATGCTCCACGTGATGAGCTTGGAATCAGATACTTGTCATCCGCTCTGCTAAAGTTATTGCCACAACATCTCAGCATTCATGATTGACGATGCACAAACTTATTTATCACCGTGGATTTCATGGAGCGATCTCCAGGGCCCCCCAAGTGGTGCTTCAGTAGCCGTTAATATATATATAAATCTACTAATGCAGCAACGGAATTCGTAAACAAGGTCCTGAAATACCAACAACACAACAACACAACTGTGCATCTGCAAGGGCAATTTGGATGCATCTATTGTGATTCGGACAGCGACTTCAATTTTCTAAGGAGATATTCGAGGTTGGACTACGAGACGTGCAAGGCACCTTTCATCAACGCTTTCTCAAATGCGGCTCCTTTTATTTTCTAAGTTTTGTGTATATCTATATCTGAATGTAGGTCACAGTTGGAAAAAAGAAAATGATCATAATCGCTATTTCTTCAAAGTGTGTTTTTTAACTTCAACAGAGAGTCAATAATAAGTAAAACGTTTTTGTGAACTAAATGACTATCAGCAAATACAAAGTAAAATGTTACTCCACAGTTTTCCTCATGCGTAATTGCATATTAAAATGATATCTTCTTTAAGTAACTAGCTTCAGCAGCATTTTTGTTTAGTGGTGAATTTCTTTCCAAAAATTAATATTCAACAAAATATTCTATTTTCTCCAAAAACTCACCCAAGATTTTTTTTAATTATAAAAATTTGTCATGTTTTCTACACATCAGTCTAGTTATATGCAAAATCTCACAATTAGGGGGTGAGAGTGGTCAGTTTTGGCACAATAGGGCATCAAACATGTAACTAAGAATGAACAAAACAAAATAACTGGGACCCAAACTAGTTTTTCCAGCAATTTTGGTGATAAACTAAGTTTCATCCTGTCTTTCCTTTTTCTTGAGCGCCTTCACTGCTGCTATACACTTTTTTCATTGCTCTTATCTGTACAACTACTATAAGTATTCTCAAACCTTGTGCATTAAATGCTGAATTGCAGCATTTCATATTGAGATTCAATAAAATTTCCTTACTTTGTGGATATCATTGAAAGAGAGGATAAGGGGTGAAAAAACGCCAAAAGACAAGGTGTGATTTTATGGATAATTCTAATGTTCAAGCAAATAGTCAAAATATTAAAAGTTTTTAATAAATTTCTACTTTCATAGCTGGTCTATAGCAAAACTTGGTTAAATCTCTTGGATGATCAACAATGTGACAATCTCTAGTGGTGTCTAATATCTGACCCTGCAAATTAGAGTAGAAAATCAAAATGTGTCTATTTGGCTTAGCAAAATGGTGTTGGCCCAACATTTTAGCAAAATTTGATGAGGTTGGTAAATTAAGGAACCAAAGTCTAACGATTGTCAAAAAAGAATGTAATAAATATGATATGACTATTCCTCTCTATTTTTGATTGGTCAATCATAATAATTAGTTTATGTAATTTGTTATTAGTAATCTCTCACCTATATGCAGTTCCAATTTTAGTTTGATGGGTGGGGTTGGAAAAAAATAATAGTATAAAATATTCCATTACCTAAGGAGTATAGCATTGCTCATGGCATGCTGGAGAGGCCTTAGTTTGGTTGAGAGTCTTAAACAATCTTGCTTCCCCATCTTTGGGTGCACCTATACTGCTTTAAATCACAACATTTGGTGATGTATGAAAACATTATTGTTCACATCAAATGCATCCTCTCTAGGTGCAAACATTTTGGAACTAGTGATTAATTTATAACAATTAGACAATGTCTTGCCATTGAAGCAAATGGAAAAAATTCAATTTTGTCATATTTTGTGGAGGTGGTCATTTTAGAACAATGAATTTTAAAGGGGAATCCCATCAATGGTGATGGGGGCATATTGGGGTTTGGTAAATCTAAATTCATAAATGGTTTGCATGGCACAGTCACTAGGCATCTTTTATGCCTAAGTTCCAATGTATTTTCTTGTATGTCTTCTATAGAAACAAAACATTTTTGCTCACTTCATTTCACAAGATTCTTAAAATTGCCCTCCATAAACCCAGTACCAAACACTTGAAATCTCATGCTAGTCACTCACATGTGTATTTGTGAGTACTTGAATGTGTCAACCCCTCCCCTATTGTTGACTCTCATCATCTTATAACTACATGAGGCATGCCCCCAACCAAACACAAATCGCCTAGAAACTTTTTGGTTACAATCTCCAAAAAAGATTGAACAATTTTCGTTCACACCAAATATTTGATCATAGGGTGGGTCCTAAATGATCATTGGTGCTTGAAATCCAACTTCTGTGTGAACAAATCAAGCATTTGATCAGAAAGACGCATTTCGTGAATTTACTACCCTGAGACCTGAGAAATATTTGTGCAAGGTCACATACTGAACACTACTCAAGACAATGCTCCTATAATGGATCTAATGTAGGACTTATGAAATGTCCTTTCCTTAATACTAATGTGGCCTGTGCCATTGGCCCAAGTGTTACCACGTTTTCAACTGGTTTTTCCTTTCGAAACCTGGTTTTTTGGAATTTATTTGAATTTTCAGCGGCAGAAATGCCTTAAAAATCAAAATTTTCCCACATTCTGAATCCAAATCTTACCAAATGAATTCCATTAAATCCTGCTCATCAAGATCTTTCCAGCAACACCAAAGTCACGTTCCAATTCCTCCAAAATTTTCAGCTACAATTTAATTTAATTTTGAGCGAAGATATCATTTAATATTCAAGAACTTTTGCAGCGCATCCAAACACCATGAAACCAAGTGATGCACCCCTCCTCCCGGAGAGCTTTCCAAAGAGACTAAGAATGCAATCTCAAGCATCCCAGTTTGGTGGATCTCATAAGTACACACAAAACAAAACAAAAGAAACAAACTACCTTCCTTCATAGATAGATGCTTCATAGTTAGATATTAGGATTGAAAACTACCTTATGACAATGATCTTTTTGGTGACAAGATTTCACCATTCTGTGAAAATATTTAAAAAAAAGACTGGAGTATTTCATTGCAAATTCCCTGTCTTTCAAAAAAAAATCATCAATTTTTTAAATTTAAATAATAGTCAAAAATTGCCACAATTTCCTACAACATGAAAGCATGTTTAAGATTTCCTACTTTCATATTTTGATGGAAAAATTTACTTATGGATGATCACCACTTGAGCAACATCATAAAATTGCGGGGGGGGGGGGGACATTGAATCCAGAACAGTGTTTAGGGTTTTTTAAAAAAAAAGAGAAATTTTGGCCATTTTTTAAAAAATAATTTGA
>Ga0116231_10008803_pt1 | contig 17473 bp, 14 predicted proteins | sample S1TSphgellanicum_2_FD_89695 | JGI IMG/M metagenome (GOLD analysis project Ga0116231, IMG submission 89695) | Host-associated microbial communities from peat moss isolated from Minnesota, USA - S1T2_Fd - Sphagnum magellanicum MG | ecosystem: Host-associated > Plants > Peat moss > Unclassified...
CTTTTCATTTTACACCAAATTAAAAAAACCCTAAAAAAAAGATGGTTTTAGACCTTTTTTTCTTTTTTACCTTCATACTTTTTTCCCTTTCCCTCCCTGCCCCCCCCCCCCCTTTTTTCTTTCTGAAAAGAGATGGTGAAATTCCTCCACAAAGAAAAAGAAAAAAAGAAAAGAAAAATCTAATAAAAAAAAAATCTTTCTCTTATTAAAACCTATAACAATTTGGACTTTAAATTATATTCTAGGAAAAGTAGCCTAAATTTATTTTATAATTTCTAACATGTGAGAAGGATATTGCACAAGTGTAATTAAAAAAATGAGATTACAAAGTTATTAAAATTTTTAGATTAATATGATAATATAATATTCCACGATTCTTTGTTTAATTATGTTTAATGTTGTGCATAAAGTTTGGGCAACAATAAAATCGACCGATTAATATTAGGTCACCACAAGGTTGCACTTGGGTGTTCTGATACACGTAAAGACCTGCCAAAACTTTACTAAGTATATTTGGATGGCACCTTCTAAAGTGGAATTTGACCTCCAAAAAATACTAGGGCCATCATTCATTTCAAGAAGGGTTCTCCCACTGAAGGGAAGAAGTGGCTTCAATTTTTAGACTTATTTCCTCACCATGTTCTATGGTCACATTGCATTTCAAAGACCAGGTGACCCTAACAAGCTTAGGGCAATGGGTGGAATCTCTCTCTTAGAGTGAGAATTACTATAGTTCCTCACATGCATTTTAAAGAGCAGGTGACCCTAACAAGCTTAGGGTGATGGGTGAAATCTCCCTTGAGTGAGAATTACTATAGTTTGTCACATGCATTTCAAAGACCAGGTGACCCTAACAAGCTTAGGGTGATGGGTGAAATCTCCCTTGAGTGACAATTACATAGTTTGTCACATGCATTTCAAAAAGACCAAGTGACCCTAACAAGCTTAGGGTGATGGGTGGAATCTCTCTTAGAGTGAGAATTACTATAGTTCCTCACATGCATTTTGAAGAGCAGGTGACCCTAACAAGCTTAGGGTGATGGGTGAAATCTCTCTTGAGTGAGAATTACTATAGTTTGTCACATGCATTTCAAGGACCAGGTGACCCTAACAAGCTTAGGGTGATGGGTGAAATCTCCCTTGAGTGAGAATTACTATAGTTTGTCACATGCATTTCAAAGACCAGGTGACCCTAACAAGCTCAGGGTGATGGGTAGAATCTCTCTTGAGTGAGAATTACTATGGTTTGTCACATGCATTTTGGAGACCAGGTTACCCTTGTGAGCTTAGGGTGAGGGGTTGAATCTCTCTTGAGTGACAATTACTATAGTTCATCACAAGGGTTAGGCTTTTCTTTTGTAGTGTGGGTAATAGAGTGTCCCCTTTCATGTCTTTTCTTTGCACAAGGGGTGGAAGAGAAATAATGGAAAGCCAATTGCAAGCAATGAGCTTCAATTGTTGGTTTTCATGATCCAAAATGGAATCATTGTGATGTGTTGGTGGGGGTGGGGGTGTCTCAAAAACCAAAATGCTCGCCAAAAGTGTACCCACCAAGTGTCATGGGAAAGAAATGGACATGCAAAAAGGAGGGCATGTTTCCAAAAGAAAATGCCCAATAGAACATTCCACAAACATAATGCCCACCATATTTCATTTTTGAAGCATGCTCCCTTTTGCAGAGGATAGATTCCTCCATATAATAGGGCCTCCAAATACACTACAACTTTTCCGGGAGGACTTTAGGATCTAAGGTAAAAGCCCTAAGGTAAGGGCGTTCCCAAACTAAGGAGCTTACTTAAGAAGAGATAATAATAACCAAGTCCAGTCACACATTTTGGGAATGTCTCGCACCCATGGCCTTTACTTACCTTATTATTATAGCACTTGAAAAAAAACTTTATCATAAGTGCACTAGAAGTTAGGAGGGATCCTATGCCTACTACTATTTAGGAATGCGAAAGGCCTTACACTTATTTAAACACTTACATAAGGAAGATGTAAGGTCTCTCATACTAAGGCACACTTTACTTTACACTAGGAGTCAGGGGCGATGTTCAACCCAAATCAAGTATTCCTATTGGTGCAAAAGTTGAAATTGGCCCCAAGGGCTTTACACACCGAGTCAAGGCTGAAATAGAAAAAAAAATCTTTTCAATTTGCCCCCAAGCTACTAATAAATGCTGAACTTTATGACTTTGTATATTCGCCCTAAGGTTTGAAAAAGAAAAGGATACTATGAAATTTGGGAAGCCAATTTGGGAACCCTTGGGGCCAAACAACAAGCCAAAAATGCTCAAAGTTGGTCCCAAGTTTTTCCGGGTCCCTGACTCCTAGTGTTAATCGGGCCTAAATAATAGGCCTAAGGTCCCTCCTCTTTTGTAGGAGGCATATATATATATATGTACACTTACACACAACTTTTGTAAATTTCAAGGTTCATTTCAAGATGGGTTAGCCTATGGTTTTCTTCAAAAGAAAAAGGGCAAAAAAAAAGGTTTGAAAGTACCTTGTCTTTTTTGTGGGGGGCCAATTTCCGCATCTTGGTGACAATAAAAGTGGAGGTGCCAAAAATACAAAGGACTTTTTTCTTTTTGCAAAAAAGAATGGGCCCCAAAGTCCCCATGTTAGGAGAAATTAAAAATAAATCTGAAGTTGTCATATTTATGATTTATGATTTATTATTATTATTATTATTTTGGAACAAATGGGTAAGAATCCAAGTCGTCATATTTTAGACACTAAGTCGTGAATATAGAAGAGGAATCCTAGATTTTTTTTTTTCTACTTTTTGACATTTAGCCAAATTTGGCTAATGAGTCGTCTCGGCGCATGATGATGGCCAACCCACCTACCTCACAAATTTAAATAAGAAAACACTGGGACTCCCGTACCCACCTACCGGCATAAAGTGTAGTGATAAGGTTTGTGGCGCTGAGAACGGGCCGGGCAGGCCGGGCAGCAGAAGGGCGTGGGAGATCGCGGTGCTTGCGCGCGCGAGAGAGTATATAGTGCGGCATCGCAGATTTCCAACTCGTTTTGGATCTACTCTCCTCTCTTTCTCTTACTCGATCGTCATTTGCCTCTCTCCTCCTCTTCCTCTGCTGCTACCTTGCTTCGTGGATTCGGTCGAGTTCTCTTTGCAGATTCCGGCGACTTGGAGTGTGTGGATTAATTTACTTTTTTGTTTTTTTTGCCCCCCACTTCTGGGACTCCTTGAGCTTTCTTCTCCGGTTGGAGATTTCCTGAGTTCTTCTAGCTTCGATTCCCTTCCCTGGAGTTCAGTCGTTGCGTCCGTGTCGTGCGCCGTTTGCTTCCATCTGGAGTTTCGTCGGCTTCTGAAGCGATTTCTTCTTCGACTGAGTAAGTGATCTAGCCTCCGGCGTCGTTGTGTCTGTGGATTTGAATCAGGGTTTTCTGTTTTTCTTTCGTAGTTTCAGATCGGTTGAGCCTTTTGGTTTTTCGTGCGTTTTTCTCTCCTGAGTTCTCGGAGCTTTGTTTTAGTATTTGCGGCTTGGAAGGTGCCTTCGTGTGTGAGCTCGTGGTATTGATTACGTCTTTATATGCGTGGATTTTTTGAGCTTGTTGCTGATCTAGTCAAGTGTCTGGGTTTTTTTAACAGGAGAATGCACGCTTCAAACCTCCTAAAGGCGGTGTTAAAGCCGCAGGCTCCTTCCTCCGGGGAGAAGTCGACGTCGGTGACACCATGTGCAGTGACACCGTCGGCCAAGATCTCGTCGAAGAAAGCGGCGAAGAAAGGAAATGTTTCAACCGAGACGCCGCCTGTCAAGATGACCTGTTTATGTGCACCAACAAAGCATGCCGGATCTTTTCGCTGCCGTTTGCATCGGTCGCAGACACGGCTCGGTGCGAACCCTGTGCCGTCATCATGCCCTCCGAAGACGAAAGATGTTGAAACCGTCGTAAGCGTTACTGAGTCAAGGATGTGCTCGATCATACCAGGGATGATTCTAAAGCCCGTCATGTCTCTTCCCGCTCCCCCACCGAATTCCATGGCAAGGAGTCCACGAAGAGGAACAAGCAGACTGAACCGGATGGTCGTCGCTTCACACTGTGACGAGACCGAGGTTTTGAATCGCATCATCAACGAGTAAGTGCTGAACCTACTCGCAAAACCTACCAGAGTTTTTCTCTCTTTCTTTCTTTCGTTCTCTCGCAAGCCAACATGTTGTAGAACTACAACTATTCTTTCCCCCTGAATCTAGTCTCAATCTCAGGCAACAGCTTCGTTTGCATTTGCAAGATTGACAGTATAGATCGGCGATTTTCTGATATTGTAGAATCTTCCGTATTGCAGGGAGCAATTGAAGCCTGTGAAGAAGATGGCCACAGGTACAGGATTCAGCTTCTCTTCTGCAGAGCGACCAAGATCCTTGGTCTTTTCAATGGTCCAGAATGGCCATGAGAGAACCAAGATTTGTTGATGAGGCGACCTCATGCTAGTACGCACTTCTCCAGATGTAAAAAATAAATTTTGGCCTGGTAATCTGTAAGTAGGTTTATGCCAGTTTCTGGCATACGAGTTTGGGGTTCTGTATAGAGAGGTATTGAGTTGTTTATGAGGAGAAATGGGTACAGTTGCTTCTCGGTGTTCTGTTATTGTTGGTTACTACCATTTCCAGATTTATCTGAAATAGTAGGAGGTATTGGGAGTTCATCTTCTTTCAATAGGAAGACATTGAAACTATGCCAATTCTATAAGATCTGCTGTGATCATGTAGTTTGACTCTCGAGATCTCAACTTGGATTTGTTTCCAAGAATTGAAACTCCATGAGGTGAGCTTCATTCTCCACCACCTTTTAGGCATGATCTCTTCAGCACCAACATGGTGTTGTTATGTCTTGGGAGCTCTCTGGTTATGTTATACACAAGGTTGCTTCTTGGCAGTAATGTGTATGGCATGTTGCAAAGGTGGTTGATAAAAAAAATTCGTGTGCCATTTTCGCACACTGTACAACTTGATGGCAATCTGCACAACAGATGTAAGTGGGCTTTCTGTCATGATCTCTCTCTGTGCACTACCCTCTGCAAGTTCCTCCATTTCAAAGGTGCATGATGCTTGTACAAATGGGGCTTTTCTTGAGCATGATGAAACCCGTATGTAGCATCTGGAACAAGGAAAAACCTGTCCCTGTCCTATTGGGAAGGTTCATATCTGTTCTCCTCACCCAAACAATTCTCAGCATGACTCACACACTCTGTTGGGTGTTTCCTGTTGGAAACCAGTTGAGATTAATACATCTGTGCAGCCCTGTTTGATTTTGTAAGCACATGTCCTTTGTTTTGTGTACCTGTGTACAACTCCCATTTCTTGATGTATTTGTTGGGTTTGCACTTTGTCACAACCCAACACATGGGTGTGAACTTCCCACCCATTAGGGTTGATTGTTTGTGAGTTATGTTTCACTGACAGCCCTCATGCTTGGATCGTTTTGCAATCGTTTATTTCATGTGAAGTACGTATTACAGAGTATTGTGTTTGTTCTGTGAAGTGTGTTGTTTGCCTGTGTTCATTCAGTTTTGTGTTGTGTCGAAACCTGAGAAGAATCTTGTATATGTACACTGTGTTGTGTGCCTTATATTTGTTACTGTTGTGTTCAGAGTGTGGTTTGATTGAAGTGTTTTTGGGTGTGTTGCTTTTCATTCACTGGTGATTCTGTTGCATTAAATCTTGTGACTGTTCCATTTTCTGATTTCTGTCTTGTTTATGATCTTACAGGGCTTCTTCTGGAGGTTGGATGTGTGGTGGAATCTGGATGCTTCTGTGGATGTAAAAATGGTTACATGGAGATGGGACAGGAATTTTATCCTTTCCAGTTCTCGTGATCTCACATCTGTCTGTTACTGCAGATCTGTTTTGAACATTCAGCAATTGATGTGGGTGTACACATAGCCAGTAAGTATCTCCATCATCTTCCCTCTGCTTTGGCCACTGCTGTAGCTTCTTTTCATTTGAAGATCTATCTGCAAAACGGGCAGACAGCATGGTTCAAGTCCATGCAAGATCAAAATCATTGTTATCTGTCTGGGCCAATCCATTCTTGGGCTCATGTTTATACACTTGCTCACATCCTGTAGGTATAAAATGGTGTCCTTGTTAAGTTCTTCTACTCTTTCTAGAACATGAATTTTAGGGTTGTCTGTCTCCTTTGCATATGGTTGTAGCCTGAGATCCTCTTAAAGAAGAAACCTGTGAAACTCTGCTCCAGACCATCTGACTACGAGTGATATTTGCAGTACTACTGATTGTGGTCAGATTCTTGTTGCTTCTGCAGGCAATGCAGAACTGATGCATAGGATGGAGATGACAAGATAGAGAGACGCAGCACTGCTTCCAGGAGGGAAAAGGAGTTTTCATTGTCCAGGATAGAGAACTGTATTGTTCCGATCCATCTTGAGCTCAGGAAATACAACAATCAAGATAGTTTAGAATGTTTGGTACATGCTCAGTGATGTATTATAGCAATGTGTCTTCTTTTGTTGGATTTTCAATTTCTTCATTAAGTATCTCACCACTCAATTTTCAAGCTTGGACTAGACAAAGTTTTTTCTGGAGTTTTGCCTCCATGAGGGGATGACAAATCTGTTCAAGACAGTAATTTTCATGCTGCCATCCAGATCATTGCTCATAATGTGGGGTTGCTTACAGAGAATAGACAGAAGGCAAGAATGTGTGTATTTAAAGCAAATTCTGAATGTCAAAATGAAGGTTCAAGAATTGCATTCCAAGTGTTGACAGATGATTTGACATTAAGAAGAATGCAAAATGTGCAGACGGTAATTGAAAGAACCTTTTGAAGGTGTTGTAGAAAATTCTTTTTTCTGTTCTCATGGTCAGGAAGGTTGATGAGGTCCAGGCTTCTTGGTGCAAGGGATGCAGAATTTGTTCTTAGGAAACATGGCAATATGAGGTTGATCAGGTGAGGGCACCTTGGAATTCCACAAGGAAGATCACACTCTGGATGGGTTAGCAGCAGCAACAGAACAAGCTGAAAGTCATGGGGGTTACTGCATTCCAAGACATCCCAATTGGTAGAGTGAACAAAGCTTGAATTGTGTTATGTGAACAATGGGTTTTCAGCAGCCGGGTGTCCGTTGCTGTTGTTTGTTGCATCAATGTGTCCATCTAGATGCTTCAGCTGAGCATCACAATTGGCAACTTAACCAACTGGAGTGAGCACCAGACTTACACTTAGACCCAAATTTCTGAAGATTCAAAGCATTAAGGACATTTGTTTCATCTAGTGGTTGGTAATAGGGAAAAAGAAGAGAGACAAGGATGAAATGAAAGTTCAAGCAAGATAAAAATGGAAAGGGATCTCTGCTTCCCCAACCATACTAATCATTTGGTTTGAGCTTGGAAGGTGCAGCTGGTGGGGAGAATATCACAACATATATAGTTCGATACAATTCTACAGTTGGACGACAAGAAGATATCAAGTTTGTGCTGCCAACTTGTGGGTTTAACATGCAAGAACACCCCCCCCCAACCACCCAGCAAGTGAACTTCCTGACGATCTGAAAATTGAATTTTCCAACTCTGAACTATTCATGAACTATGCAACAAACTATGAGAGGCAGAAATGGGTGGTCAAGAAACGCTTTTGGTGGCACAGAAAGGAAGTGGGGACACTGTATGCTACTTATGTAAGGATCAGATGATATGCATTCTTTCTTTGAAGGGTGTTGGAAGATGATTCCACTTCTTGAGCCACAGATGGCTATTGTGAAAGTTGTTTGAAAGTTATCTTACATTATCAAGGAGAAGGTGATGAATGCTGCATCACTTAACTTTTGAGGCTCTATTGTTTTGGTAGTATTTGGCAGAAATGTTGTTGGTGATACATAATGACAGCTTCCACACCACATTTTCTTCACAATTATGTCAGGTACATAAAGATAATGTTTGAGGGAGCTTTCTTTATGTCGTCTGAAGCTATCCTGTCAGAGGAGACAAACAGAATTTTAGGAGGGTGAAAAACTGCATCAAAAGAATGCAGTGGAGATTGGCAGATTGTCACGAGAAAGCCACTGCTCAGGTTGCCAAGTTCCAGTCTTAAGAGACAGAATGGAGATCCAGAGAGAGCTCAGAGAAGAAGATAGCAATTTAAATAGATTTCCCTCTGAGCATGAATGTGGGATCCAGGGGCAGCAGAATGCAAAGGAACTAGGAACACAAGTTTCTAAACTAGACTTGGCTCAAGCATTGAAAGTCCAATCTATTTTCTCCTTGGAAGACTCCTGCATTGATCCCTATACACACCAGCTGACTCTTTGCTTCTTTTTCTCTCTTTGGGTTTTGCAAATGATTTATAGCTTTGAAGAAAACTCCCATCTCTTGGAAAGAACATCTAACGTTGTGATGTTTCATACCTTGCAAAATTTTGATAGAAGTGTGTGACACCAATGTTTGCATACCCAGAGGACTCAGAGAGGGATTCTCTCTCCCCTCAAAAACAATGGGTCTTCAATGCTTGAGCTCTCAAATGCAAACACAAAGACGCAATTGGAAGCAAACATCAACAGCTTATTTGCCATGGCATCAAGAGCATGGGTGAAATTTTGCATTGCCCTTTCAGACATCCCAGTGAACCACACTTTGTGGTGATGGTGAAGGTGAAAGGGTTCCTTGTGAGGTCCTTTGTGGGGATGGTAGCAGAGAAAGGGTCTCTGTTGAGGCCCTTGGTGGGAACGGGCTATAAGTGCAAGGGCCTTTCTTGAGGCCCTTTGTGGGGACGGGTTATAGGAGCAAGGGTCCTATCTTGAGGCCCTTTGCGGGGATGGGTTCAAGGTGCAAGGGTTTTCTTGAGGTCCATTATGGGGATGTAAAGGCAAAAGGGGTCTTTCTTGAGGCCTTTCTTGGATTTGAGGTACCCATGGTGAGGCTGAGTAGACCACTAATAGTTTGAGAAGTGGTCAAGTGAGACCTATTTCCTACTGAAAACATCCCTTCAATGCTGTGACAGCCTGGGTGAGACCTTTCGAAAATATGTAAGGTCGGTCTTTCATGGTCTAGTCGGGGGACCTTATGAAACATTGGTGGTACTCTGAAATATTATGTGACATAATTGTCCTCAATTAAGCAAACTTGGTTGGGTTCTTTACATTTAAAATTTTAGTGAAAATATGAAGCTCAGGTGTTGAAAACCATTCATAATTATTGCAAACTACAGTCTGAAAAATTTCAGACCTCATATGACAATATCATAGTAGATAATTAAAAAATAAGAATTTCAAATTTATAAAAATTAATTAATTTTTTTATAAAAAAATTGTTTTGTCCATGTGGAACTGATCCTAGGCTAAAGTATGTTGTTGCAAAGTTCATGCCAAAATGTTCGTTTGAGCTTTGGTTCAAGGGTTGTAGGTCATACAATAACTATCCAAAAGAAACTTTTCCTACCACTCGACCATAGCATGGCCCTTGATGTTCCTTCGGTTAGCTATTTATTCTTTTCAGGAAAGACTACACGATTTAAAATATCAACATGAGCACATCAAATTAATGATTTTTTTGGTGGTGATTTTTTTTTTTGGGGTGAAAAATATTATGAGAAGAATTTATATATATATCCAGCAGAAATTCATGAATTTTGTGCAATCAAAATTGATTTTTTGGTGGGCATCAAGATACCCACATTTTTTTGGTCTTGGTAAATAGTTGATTGGTTCTTAGATGTTGAAATATCATTTTAAAACATCCCATGTGAATGAATGTGATTGAATCCATTCTGAAGCAACATCACAAATTTCCCATGAATTTGTAATGTTCACAATTATTTACTTTTTTTATTTTAGGGATTCCATGATCTTTGATTTTATGTAATTTCGAGTGTACCCTAAACCCTTAAATTTTGATACACCGATTTCGATACAATTGGAATTTGTCTTTTAAGTCACACTAAATCCATTAAAATCCCAAACATCATCAAACCTTGGAGAAGGAAGCCTGCTTTTAATTCTCACCACGTTTCGACCCATATAGTTGAATCAATGGGGTTCCAAAAGGATTTATTGGGACATTTACCCATTCTTGGAATCGCATTTCTGGCACCCTCTTAAAATGAAATGTGCACTGAAATGTCTAGACCGTATAATTTTCCACATTTTTTGTTCAAAAATTGATACTATGTAGTAGTATGATCTATGGTTATAAATTTGTTTGATGCTCCTCCTTGGAATTCAAAGATCCCAAAAAGTCAAAATTTGCACCTTCCATTGATAAAAGCATGAATTGTTACAAATTGAACATTAGTTCTTGGTCATCATCAGTTTTGACTCTTATGACCTGATAATCTCTGCAGTTCTGCATGAATTGACCCTGACAATCTCTACAGTTCTGCATGAATTTCAATCATCCGGGGGTGGGTCTTCATCATCTACTACAAATGTATGCACCTCATTCTTCACTTCGATCCAGGTGCAACACAAGTGTTTCTTCACACCCCTTTCCATCTTCTGCTGTTCAACATTCTCACAGACATGCATAAATTGCCAGCAGCAGCATAATAATAACCTGCAGCACTTTCAGGCTCCAATTCAAATAACCTGAATGTTCTCCCATCTCCACATTACCATGAATTCTGCAAGCACAGAGCAAAACCTTCCATGCAGCCACATCTGGTTTACAGGGCATTACCTTGATTATATTCTCTGCTTCCTTTAGATGGCCAGCATGGCCATGAAGGTCAACCATGCAGGTGTAATGTTCTGCTTTTGCAGAAATCATTTAGTCTGTGATCATTGAAACATAACAAGCTCATGCCTTCATTGACCAAACCTGCATGGCTACAAGCCAACAGAAGACAAATAAAAAGTGAATAGCATTTGGCTGTACACACATCTGTTCACACACATCTGTTCAAATTGTTGAAGAGACCATGTCTGTGAATGGCACATCCTCCACGAATGGCAGTCCAAGTGACCATGTCTTGAGATGGCATTTTATATGAAACACTGTCCAAGCATCTTCAATGCTCCCTCAGAAAAGCTGCTGAGGGGGTTTATTTGCCTATTTCCATATACCCCTTTGGTCTACCTTCAAATTAGGAGCAGGGATAGTCTAACCATGATTCCTTATCCCTTTGAATTAGGGGTAGTATTTCTACTGTGGACTTTAACTTGGTACATGAGCACCAATTGTGACCATTGCAATTCTTGGAGTAACACATGCCTGATTGACTACTTGTGATTTACTGAAATCTCATGTTTTAGAATAGTGTGACAGTGTATGCTAGTGAAGAACACTTGTAACCATTCTCTTCCATGACAACAAAATTATGCTGGTTAGAAATTGCTGCCTATTTAAGGTCAATACACTAGGTCACATATGAATTCGGAAGTTGAACACCATAGGATGAAGAAAGCCTGAAGTTGGTCTTCTGTACAAGGAGAAGAAGAAGAAGAAGTTTATTCTTGGATTGTTAGCTACCTCATCTTTTCAACTTGTGGTCCTGCATATAATTTGAGGGTCATTTTGTAGCATGTAGAAATTAATCAGATTTGTAACCACTGCTTCAGCTTGTGCTTGAAACAGATGCACATGCAACTGCTGCAAATCAAGTTCAGACATTGTGAGAGATTATATTTCCAACAGTTGGACCTCCTGGTATGTAGTTGTGCATATCTGAATGTAAATTTTTAACAAGCAGATGCTGTACTGAAAAAAAAGCTAGAGTATAGAATTTCAAATGTGCACTACTTGACATGATGTCAAAGTGTTGTCTTGCTAGGAATCCCAGAAATGTTGCACATACATGTGACAGCAAAAATACAAATGACAAAGCAACCAACAATCACAAAGAGGTTTTTTGTTGACTGATCCTTGTCAGTTTTTTCTTTTTATTGTAAGATCCAAATGCTTAAAACATAAGTGTCTACTACGAGACAACATATAAACAATCAAGAGAGCTAAGATTGCAACTCTAAAGAAAGTTTGCACCACTGCTAACATAATCCTGGCCAGCTTATCCAGCCACAGTTGCTCTCCTAACCCGTTGATCACACCAAATCATAAGAGAGCTGAAATCACCCTATTGTCCCTCATCAAATTGAAGGAAAAAACATTCATTTGCTCATGGGAGGCACCTCGCACATGCCCATGTATATTGTTTCTACTCCTTGCCCGTTCCAGCAGGGTTTTTGTACATGTAGACTAACTCCTTCACCACACGCTTCAAGCTGCCTTTATTCTTCATCATCAAACGACGGTTGAGCTCCTTGTCATTGAAGCCCATCTCGTCCAGCTCTTCGAGCTTGGGAGCCCACTCAGCCGACGCGACCAAATCATCAAGTGTGCGTTGCATATCATTGTTGTTTGTTTTCAACAATTCCATATTCCAACTTTTGTCTTTGAAACCCATGCCTTCCAGGGCTGCCGATATTGCTGTTTCATCAGGAATTTCAACCATAGAGAAATTCCCAAGCTCACTGGCAGCTTCTTCTACTCCACCTTCCTGCTCCTTTCCTACATCATCCACAGTCGTCACAGGTGCAGCAACTTCTGTGGTTGCCTCAGGTTCATCGACGGCCTTCTCGGCTTCAATCTGTTGTTCCGGTGCAACTTGATTTGGTTCAACAAGTCCAACATCCTTATTATCGACCGAAGGTGCCGCCGACGGCACCTGGTTCTCGATCACATCTGGTATGACACTGTCAACCTCGGGCTGTGCCTGTACTGCATCAGTTGCAACGAGCTGATCTGCTGCAAGCTCTTCCGACTTTTCTACTTCCTTCTTGTCACTTTCTTCAGCATTTTCTCCGGCCTCCACCAACGATTCTGCTACCTGTGGAGAATCCTCATTTTTTGGAGTCACTTGAATTAGAACCCACACACGATGACCAAATTTCGCTCCAAACGGTGCCACTAAACGCCAGTAAGACACATAGCGTCCAGATTTCATCGGGGCGACAAGATCCACCGAAGCTTCCACTTCCTCTTCTGGACCTAGTCCTTCCTCTGGCAACTCAAGAGTAGTTCCATTCACGGATCCCAGTTCATCACCACCGACATGCACCAGTTGGGTGTCCTTGGGCCAACGGACAAAACCGCTGTTGCGCAGCCGCCAGATTTTGGTGAAAGACGTCCCGGGTGCAAGTTCCGTTCCGTCAAAGATTGTGACATCCTGTACAAATCGAGCATCCAACTTGGTGGCGGCACCGGATTCGCAAGCAAATCGTCCGGAATGGCAGACTGGCTTGCCCGCAATGGAGCTATGACCACCAGGATGTGCTCCTCGCATGGCGAATAGTGGTCTACCCCTGCAGTAAGGGCCATTCCATGGAAACCCTCCCACGCGGCGTTCAGAAACTGATGGAAAATGGCGAGGACGGAACATTGGTCGCTCGATACGAGTGTAATCATCGTCAGCCGATTCCGTCTTTTGGAAGCAAGCTTGACACAAGTCGAAATCAAATTTCTTGTTGGACTTAAAACGAGGCCCAACAATCGGAAACATGTTGCATGAATCGCACTGAACGCCGAAATGATGCACTTGATTAACATCCTCCGCGTCAGATGCAGCCGTGGTGGCATGCGCAGAAGCTGCTGCCGGCGGGTTGCCGGCGTTTCCTGCACTTGTCACTCCCGGATCAGCCGAAGGAGCGACGTCGGGAGAGGGTGTAAGAGCTTCCATCTGCACTTCAGGGAAGTTCCAGAATCGAGGCCCCCAACCTCCGAAACCACCGCCTTGGCCACGACCCTTGGAAAAGCCGCCTCTGCGAGAACCGGCAGGACCTGGGTTCGGCGTAGGAGCTGCGGCCACAGCGAAGCTGGTGACATGCAAACGGAGGGGATTGAGGCCTTGAACAGCACAAGCATCGTACAAGTCTTCATCACCTGCCAATGTGATCACATCATTGTCCTTGTCCGTGTACTTCACAACAATCTCCGAAGACGACGCGATCTTGAACATGGTCCGAATGCTCTCCTCCAGTTCACCAAAAGATATCGCAGGGCATGGTGGGTAACCACCTTCCTTCTGCGGTACTGTCATCCGACGAAGAACCTCTTCATACTTGATCTTCAACACAAACGTTGCCATAGCTTCTTTGTCTTAAAACTAGAAATGGAAATACAAATTACTCGCTAGGAAGTGTTATACTTTATAGATCAGAGACCGCGTTCCGATGAGCCGCGACTCGAGATCACGGAATTATTACCAAGTACCAAAAACTGGACCCAATTCTGTGCCAATTTTGCCTCGATCGTCGCCGAAACCGCAATCGACACTAAAGACGAAAAACAAAGAGGGGCAACAAAGGGCCCGGTAGCTTGAATCTGGTATGCAAAGAGACTAGAAAAAAGCTGATCAGAAGTGCGTTCCTGTAAGCCGCACTGTAAGCAGGTAAGCAAGCGAGAGAAACTGGAGAATACATTGACACAAGATGTGAAGCCGTTTATATAGCGAGATTTCTTGATGGACGGCGAGAACGAGGACATTCCGTAGCTTCCAAGGGAAGGCCAACGTCTCTTCCACGGTAGCTCCGCCGACCCTTTCTCGATCGTTACTTCCACCGACCAATAGTCCAACTCCGGTCGGCGAACGAAAATTGAGGAATGGAAGCGTACAGGAGTGCGTCCGTCCGAAGGTCGGAAGTAATTGGCACCCTTCCCAAGCTTATTAGTTCGGTAGTGACGCTTGTTTCGCCGCTTTCTCTCGTGGTTGCTAGAACGTTCTCGTTAGGAAGTACACCGCCCTTCGCACGCTAGTTCCGCAGTGACACATGCGGCCGTTTTATCTTGTGTTTTCTCTACTGGTCGCTAGAACTTTCTCGTTCCTTCAGGAGGTTTTTAATTTCTTTCTAAATTAGGGTAGGTTGCCACCGATATTTTCATGTTGACGGATGTCATGGCCTGTTTGCTACGCGTCACAGGAGTGGTTTGAGGTGCGTCAAAAGAGAGGTTTGAGGTGCGTCATTCGCGGTGACGATTTTTCTTTGCTGTGTGTCACAACATTCCAAAAAGAAATCCCCATTCTTTACCAAGTGTTTTTCTTTTAAAAATCCCCATCAGTACACCATAGATGGATTCATCCTTACAAAACCACACAGCTCTTCTGCTGAAGCATATGCACATATGGGTACGTAGACTTCATCTGATTATCATATCTGTGTCACTGAAGTTCCAAACTGAGTAACTATGGATTCTGGAAAGAGTGTAGAGAATCAATTCATCTAACTATCAAATCTCCAAAATCCAAATTTGCAATCTCAGGCACCTTGTATAATCAATGAATAAGAAACTTACTTATGCAGAGATAACCACTTTTTATTTTATATTGTGGAAATTCAAAGGTACAGTCGCTAATAATGAATTGCTGCAAAACCCAAAAAAAATTAAGGCTACCAAACTGCAGAAAAGTTTGCTCCGGTTCACACATTAGTTTGGATATGGAGAAAGTTCAGCTACGACATTTTTGTTGGATGTGTTCTTCTCTCTGCAGCTTGGGGCATTCAGAGGAGTGATAGCAACCATCGTTTAGTGTGGGTGCAATAACAAAGTCTTAGAGAATGCAACAATTACTTGATACACATATCTGTTTTCTCTAGTCCTAGAAACAATCATATTTGATGACTCTGATAACTGGTGGCCATCAGCTCAGCCATATTCACGGCAACAGGTTGCACACATGAGAGAGCGTACATTTAATTACACATGCAGCTCCACCCACTGAAGGGTGACACACATGTCAAGGGCCTGAACTATGTTCTTCTGCATTGGCACCAAGGCCCTGTTAGTCAAATCATCTCCTGTGTCCATTCCAGGATGCAGAATAATTGTCCCTGAGCCAGCCACAAGGGATTCATATGCTATTTGCTCAGTTGCTGTCCTGTTGTTCTTTGATCCATTGAAACCTTTCCATGACATATGAGGTGCAAAACAAATCTTGCAACCTGCTTGCTTTGCTTCAATGTTATCACATTCATCTGGTGAGCCTTTGGCATTCCCTAGTGTCCCACAACTACCCTCATTGAATCACCCCTTGATGCACCACATCCTCCTTCAACATCCCCAGCCAGTCATTGTAATTGAAACACAGGATAGCTGTGAAACCCACAATCCTTGCTCTTATCCATGGATGCAAAATACTCTCATCTCCTAGGTAGTAACTCTAAGATTACCAGTACAAGGTGATGGCATGACAGAGTAAGGATCTGAGGAAAGACACAGGTAAAATCACCATTCCTCGAGATTCAAGCCCAACCCATTCCCTATTCCAAAATGTGCAGTTAAGTCTCTTATTGAACGTGTGATATGAACTATTAACTCCAGTCCTCATTATGACTAACAGACAGACCATTGACTACATTCCCACTTTATCTGCATGAATTTTCTGCATCATCATTTTTCTTATTTTTTTCATGAGTTGATATAAGTCAAATGTTCAGCTACAAAGTTAATGGCTCCACCATAGTTCATATGCATGGGGCTAGAGGCAAATCGATATCAAGGATGGCAACAGTGGTACAACAATTAAAGCAAGGTAACAAGTTTGACCAAACTTCATTTATTTATTTATTTAGTTTTGAGATGCATATTGCAGTGAAGGTTGGTTGGCTGCATGGGAGAGAACCAGCAATGGGTCCTCTGGACTTGTTGATCAGGAGCTGGGTAAAGACAGAGCTCCAACATGAAATCAAGGGATTTTGGTTTTGCAGTAAAATATACGCCCATTTGCAGAAGGAAGGCACCTTCCTGCCTTGCATCCACACTAACTTGGAGGCCCCCTCCCAACAAACTCATTGCCACATCCATGAGTGCTCCAAGTTTCAAAAGAAATACTGTTGGGCAATTAAGGTTGCACCACAGAGTCACTTCCTAAGAGGAATGGTACAAAATGAATTTTTGTAGCACCCTCAGCTGTAGGAGAGGATGCCACACTTGCAACTTGCCTACAGCATGTGGTATGCATAAAAATGCCACCAACCAGCTGTATGCTTGGTGGAAAAATTACAGAGCTTCTCAAAGGAAATGAAGAAAGGTTGTCAAATCAGAAGCTGATCTCTTTTCATATGATGGACTTCAGGTGTGTCTAAGTGAAGGGGTCATGGTCCATCAGGTGAAAGAATACCTAACATCACAAAGGGATTTATCTGGTAATCTTTCATGAACTTTTGCCACTTTTTAAGAACTTATTGATTGAACTCGTGTTGTATGTTATAACAAGCAACAAAGAGAGGGCCAGGTCCATGACTCTGGACTTTAGCAGCATGAGTAGCACAAGGTTCATGGCTAGTGTGAACCAGCAGCCACCAATGCACCAGGTCAGGATGAGGCTGTTCAAGTCATTTTGGGGATGAATCAAAAACACATCCTCTTCCTTTGCCCAGGGATTTTTCAGCCCCTTGTTCTCCCCCAAAATTTTCCTCTTCTGCCTACTTTCCCCCCCCCCCCCCCCCCCCCCCCCCCCCCCCCCCTTTCCTCCCTCCCCCACTTTTACACATTAGGGCGCC
>Ga0116231_10008804_pt1 | contig 17472 bp, 17 predicted proteins | sample S1TSphgellanicum_2_FD_89695 | JGI IMG/M metagenome (GOLD analysis project Ga0116231, IMG submission 89695) | Host-associated microbial communities from peat moss isolated from Minnesota, USA - S1T2_Fd - Sphagnum magellanicum MG | ecosystem: Host-associated > Plants > Peat moss > Unclassified...
AAAAAAAAAAAAAAAAAAAAAAAAAAAAAAAAAAAAATTTTTAAAAAAAAAAAAAAAAAAAAAAAAAAAAAAAATTTTTTTTTTTTTTTTTTTTTTTTTTTTTTAAATTTTCTTTTTCTTTCTCTTTGGACCCCTCCTGTTTTCAAATTTCATAATTTTCTTATTTCTTATTCATTTCAAATGATTTAAAATATAGGAGTGCCATCTGAAGCTCTACAAATCACCTTTGACTTCTAATAGTAACAGAGCAATATACAAGAAAAAATTTGGGTGTTCGAAAACCAGCCTTTGAAATGTTCGATGGCTTGTTTTTTTTTTTTTTTTGAATTCTTGACCCCCTTTATTTTGGGGGGCCATAACTTTCTCATTTCTAATCCGTTTTCAACAAGGTGTGGACACAAAAAGGGTGTTCATGCAACATGAACAAGAACCCATAAACTAATAAATCCATTATTAATAAATAAGACATAAAGCACAAGGTGATCACCACTTGCCATAGTACCTTGGCAATTTCCACATTAATTATTTGTAGAGATGTTGAAATTTTCAAAGAGGAAAATTTGTGAAAAAAAAATAGAGAATATTTTGCAATATTCAGAGATCTTTTAGTTTCAATATGGAATTTAATTAATTATTTGATAAAAATGTGTTGAAGCTGTAATACCCTTGTGTTACATTATATAGTTGAAAGGTCCTCTCACTCCTACACACTCCTAGGTAAGTATGCATAAGATCCCTCCTCTTTTCTAAGAGGAAGATTCAAAGATATATGGTACTTTCCAAATATGCAAGCAAATTTCTCGGAGTGCTTTAAGTGATTGAGGAAGGCCACAATGGCATGGCATCAAGGCCTTCCCCATGTGAGGAATCCTATACATGAGAAAATGTGAGGTGCAATTTGCCTTGCAAGCCCCAATTACATGTTAAGATTTGCCTTGTGCACATGATGAAGGAAATGAATCTGAAGGGTTTTTTTTTAATGCTCTAGACATAAAGAGAATCCCATAGCATCCCTAAGTGCAACCTAGGGATCTCTACAAGCAAATTTTTTAATTTTTTTTCCAATTTTGTGATGTGTTGCTATGGTAATCATTTAGCCAAATATGGCTATTAAAAATATGAAAGTAAAATAATTTGACATATTTTTGACTACCTATAATTGGAACAATCTGGCAATTAGAAATTCCAGAAGATACTTATTATGGCACTTTTTAAATAAAATTTGCCAATTGACAAAATTTAGTCACAAAAGAAAACATTATGTGCAAGATGAATTTGAAGAAATATTGAATGAAGAATGTACAAACACCTTTCTACAAAACATTTTAGATGTTGAATGCTTGGTTGCAATTGAAGTCAATGTTGCTTTTTTTTTCTTTTAATCATTTGTATGATTAGGCATTTTTAATTTTTGCAAATAATAAAAATTGGAGGTGCCAATTACATGAATGATTTTCTTTTGAAAAAAATGGGCCCCAATGGCCACATTGTGAAGGAAAAAAAACCTGATTCACCATATTTAAACAATAGGTCCCAATATATCACCAAAGGAATCCTATTTTTTTTTACTTTCCTTTCTACCTATAGCCAAATTTGGCTAAGTCCTCTTGTGGATAATATCAACCCACCTACCTCACACATTTGGAGAAAAGCAAAAAAAACTAAGAAATAGGTTGAAGTTAAAGACAAAATTTGTAAACATATATGTGTTTACTTATGTTATCTATTTTTCAAATTCTTCTAAGAAATAAAGGAAACTCACATATAACATGATCACCTATTGAAAGTAGAAAAAACGCATGCCTATCCCCAAAAGGAAAATAATAAACCATCAACCACACATTTGTAAAATACAATAGGACAAAGGTCATTTCAACACATGTACGTGGAATAATTAATTTAACTTTCAAGGTTTATTTCATATGAAAAAATAAAATATTCATGAATATTTCAAAAAGATTTTTTACTTTCCTTCATTTTCATGGAATTTTCTTTTTTTAACATTTGAACAATTTTATTAAAAATGTGATTAATATCAAAGTTACCAAGGTATTCTAGGAATCAATTGAACTGATACGATAAATGTGACTACAAAGCTTTGGGGAAAGACTAATGTAATGAACAAATTTGGTATGAGGAATGATGAATGTCTTTGGTGAACTATGATGATGGTGTCCAAGGTTTTGTAAAGGCAATCAAAGGTGTTATGTTGCATTAGTTCTCCAAAATGAATGCCTTTTCTCTAATAGTGCTCAATTCATATGCACTTCGACCTTTATGATTGTTCTAATCCAAAGAAAGCAATCTCATTTAGGGGGGAGGTGGATATTAGGGTTTAGATTGTTTTGTCCATATCCTTCTTGCTTATCATAGTGTTATTTTTCATTGCTAACTTTGTTCACCTATCACAAGATGATGTCATTTAAAAGCATTAACTCCTATTAAAAATTTAAAAAAAAGAATATACGGGATGGAACTCCAAAGAGTTCACGCATATGAAGACTAATGATGAATGTAGATGGGATCATGGAATCCCTAGGGGTAGGACTAATGAAGGTTGGAAGGTTCAACCATTTCTAGGTGTCATATGTGGAGATTTTGTTGTTTGGTGTTTGTGAAAATCATAAAAAATTGTTGATCCATGAACTTGAACAAATATCACAAGAAAACTTACCTATGGACATTCTTCAATGATAAATTGACTACCACACTCAACATAATTTCATAGGATTTTTATTTTTTTTCACATTTTGTTGTTGACTAAGTCATGTTTATCAACAATGCAATGAAATTGGGGTCATTAGTTTTGAATTGAAGTAGGACAAAGATGCCTTTGCTCAAGTAAAGGCCTTTGGAAAAAATAGTTGTAATTTGTGTCAAAAATATCATAGATGAATATTTGAATAACATTAAGAAGAAAGACCCAAGGTTGTGTGTGGTGATGGACTTGGAATTGGGACAAGTCTTAGCAATAAACATTGGTGGGGTGAATAGAAAAGATACCAAGGTTGTTGATTTTGAAAAATACTCAATCACGTGCCACTTTGTGTCATGGGCACAAAAACAATGAAGACTATAAGATCTTTTAACCAAAATGAGAACATGGTAAGCATAGTTTTAAACCCAAAACGTGAAACAAAAATACAATACATGTAAAAAAAGAATCCAACAAGATTTTATTGCAAAAAAGAAACAAAAATAAAACAAGGTTATGACAAGAAACATACCCAAAACTAATGTTGAATAGATTAAAGGTAATGGAAAATTCTACTTCTATTTATACCCATTGGGCACCTAGTTCATTGAATCTACATGTGGCCCATGTGCACCCACGTGTGAACTATGAGTGAATTAAGACCTAACTAAAAATGAATTAAAATTTAATTAAAAATGAACTTATACTTAATTAAAAATGAACTAAAAATGAATTAAGGGTGAACTGGAAGTGAACTAAAAATGAACAATGAATTAACATTGAACTAAAAGTGAATTAACACTTATTTAATAGTGAATTAAAACTAAATTAAAAGTTAAATTCAATTTTATTATAAGTCATGGATGAACATTCAAATGAATAAACTCCATGGTATTGGCATATGTGACATTTTGTGATAACTTGTTACATATCTTGAAGGACTACCATGTTATTTAGGCTCAAAGGAATGATTTAAGGCACATAGTGAAAGTTAAAATTCCATTAAAACTTGACAACATGAAGGAAATAAAAGGGGATTGTTTAAACAAAGAAGGGTATTGAACAAAACATGGCATGGGAAAAAAGAAAAATATAATAAAAAATGTTTAAGGTCTAATGCCCATCAAGGAAGGTTCACGACTATATAAACATGGCTTCATAAAGGTCTTGAACAAGAAAAACATAAATAAGGCTAATGCTGAACCCATAAGAAATGGTGGCCATCAAAAACAAGGTGAGTAAATGAAAAATAATAATTTATTGTACCTTAGGTTCAAATGAAGGCACTTGAGCAACAAAACCTTAAGAAGGATAACAAATTACAACAAAGTTCTCTTACAAAGGGGGTAATGAAGTAAAAAATTGTGAAGAATAAAGTCAGAAAGGAAAATGTGATGAGTATGAAAGTGGAGAAGAAGGTTTTGTAACAAAAAAAATGGTGCCAATGGTGTGGTCACCTAAGAAGGTTTGGGGGGGATGCTAACAAAAAAAATGTCAATGAAATGGAAAGTTTAAATGAAGAAAAAAATATAGGTGGATAGATAGATGGACAAACCTTAACATTTTCCCTTGTTCTTGTAACAAAAGTAAAATATGCACATTTGAACATAAGGAATGCAAATTTCAATTAATCCTTTTTTTTATTTAAACTAAATTATGCTAAGGCATATCACAAGGTGCATTGGGACTTTATGTCCCTAGCCCTACAAAAGTTAGGTATGGTCCATGAGTTCATTGATATGGTGAGGTTGTTTAAAATGTAAAAATTATTGTTTGTTTCAATGGGAACATTACCAAATCGTTCAAAATTTAAAAGGGAATTAGGCAAGGGTGTCCGTTAGCTCCCTACCTTTTCATAATGGTCGCAATGGTATTCAACTTCACAATGAAGAAAATTTAAAAACATGGGGACATCAAAGGCATTTCACTCTTGAGAAATATGAAAAAGAAAAACATTTTTTAATATGTTGACAATACTACTTTAATAGTCAAAAGCGAAGATAGAAACATCTAAAATATGGTTAACATGTTAGAATTATTTATATTTATTAATGGACTAGAGGTCAACTAGAATAAGTTTGTTCCTACCCAAGTTGAAAGAAAATCAAAGAAAGATCTACTTGGATTCAAAACTTCAAGTGGAAATGGGTAAAAGAAGGTGAGATATTTACATTAAAAGCTCCTTTTGGATTAAACTTGGAAGTGAAGGATGTTGAAGAATTCTTGGTGGAAAAAATATGCACAAAACTAAAGTTTTGGAGTAAATCCATTGAACTTTGGTATGGAAGGCTATACTTGTGATTTTTATCTATGTGTGGCAATGTTCCAAAAAGGCCATAAAAAGGTCTAAATCATTGTTGCAGAACTTTTTGTGGTGAGGAGGAAAACATGAAGATTGAATTAAAGTGAATTGGCCACTAGAATGCATTATTGCGTGCACAAGGATGTAAGAGGATTAGGCTTGATGGATCCAAAGGAGTCCTTTTCAACATTAATGCACAAGTGCGTGTTGTTAGCTCTGGAGCCAAATGTTTGAAACTTTAAAACCTTGTTGAGATACAAACTAACCAAGTGTAAACCTATCACAACATTTGGGTTGGCTTTCAAACCTCAATTGAGCCATGGGGAGACCATGGTCAAAGGGCATACCTTAGTCTTAAGATCCAAAATGTAAGGAAAAATCAAGAGAGCATGGAAGATTATCTTCAAAAAGGTATAATGTCAATCAACTTTGGTTGTAACATCCATCAAATTAATTATTCTTTAAAGGGATTCTTCCTTTAAAGCCAATTGTATGGGATTTCTATTCAAAGAACCCAAAATATTCATAGGAAAAAAAATTAAAAGGTAAGGGACTTACGAAACTTAGAAAAAAAATGTTTATATTCTTAAGAAGAAATCCAAAAAATAAATCTAGCTACTATTAAACAATGCATTTGGAATAGGATCATTGAAAGTTACCCAACAATTTGGACAAATGAATTGGCAAACCCAACTAAGGATACAAATAACAAGGATTGGGATTGGGTTGTGATATATCCTAGTTTTGTTGCAAACTCATGTTTAATCTTCTGCACATCGAACAACTTCAAACCAATAGTTGATTCAGCAAAGGGAAATAACAATGTTGATTTTTAGGGAAGTTCAAGCATTTGAGGTTGAGAGGCACCGAAGGTTGCTTCAGTCGAAGGGTAATCAACAAAAGACATTCTTGAAAATAATTAAAGTATGTATGAAGTTGAAATCAAACGAGAATAAATGTAAGATGTTTTATGCAATTCCCCAAGATTTGAAGTTTGCTCATGGGCTATGGAGGTGAAGTGGGTAGGAGGAACTAGCAAGTCACAATGTCAAACAAGGACAACAAATGTTCAAATCAAAGAAGAGGTTTTTATGAGAGGTACCTAATTTGTGAAAACAAGACCTCCCTTCAAATTTCTAACTAAAATGGAAAGACATAAGGGTAAAATGTAGAGCCAAGAACTAATCTAGTTTTCTTTGGTCATTTTGACACCAAGTGGTGGTGGTCAACTCCTCAAGAGCTAAAATTAACCATAGTGTTCAAGTGGATTGCCCATCTTGCGTGCCTAAAACTCCATAAACATTCACCCACATATTCTAACAATGTGTAGAAACCAAGAAAGCATGGAAGACCTCCTTTACTATTTTATACATGGGGCTTAGAACACCATAGCATATCAATTGCACTTGGAAAGCACTCAACTTGGAGCAATGCTTGTTCAACACAAGACTACGTAAAAGATTGAAGAAATATATATGCTTGTGGTCCTTATTCAAAGGCGTTATGCTATGTTTTTCTTTTGCAATTTTGTGCTATTGAAAAGTTGGCAAAAGTTTCCAAAAAATAGTGAAACTAGTTGAATTTACACTAGAGATAGAAATTTGTCCAAAAATATCCTGAATGTTTTGTAAAAAAAAGTCAAAAACTGACAAAATTTCTCTGAAAAAAATCAATGTTTTGGGCAAGTGCAAAAATAAGCTCAATAATATCCATCATTGTTTTATCAACTATGGAAAGACATGAAATACATGGGAAAAAAATAATTATCAAACATGAGTTAAAGGTTGCAAATAGTATCATTAGTATGCACTAGATATCATTCAATTTACATATATTATATATTTTATTTTCAAAAAAAAATCTTCAATGAACCATAAGTGGCTTGGCAACTTCCACACTAATTACATTATTTTCAGACATGGTAGAATTTTCCCCCAAAAAAAAGTGTGAAAGAAAATAGAGAATCTTCTACGAATTATTTTGAAAGATTTTCTATTTTGACATGGAATCTATATATATATATATATATATATATTGGACACCCAAATGTTGAACTTGCTATGGTACTACAAACATTTTAATTTACAATTTTTTAAAAATCAATTTGACTTCACTAGGTGACAAATTTTTGAAGGGATTGGAAAAACAATGTAATTTTGTTGTATAATGAACCATTAATTATTTTGTTAGTGGGTTTTGCTTCTTTCTTAGTGAATGACTTTCTTGGCTTTGGTCACACATCCCAATACTATTTTAAAAATTTTCTTATTGGGGTTTTTCCAAGCATAGCCTAGTGGAAGGTGCAAAGGTGCAAACTACAACCCATCATTTTGAATTGAATACCTAGTAAATTCTAAGAGGAGGTTCATGGGCTCTACCCCCCCCCCCCCCCCCAATGCCTCAAAAAAAGATTTGAAAACAAAAAAAAACAAAACTATGGTGCCTTGACCCCACCCTCCCCTCCAAAAAAAATCATTAAAAAAAAATCAAATTTGGGATGGTGGGGGTGGGGTGGGTATATTTAATTAATAATTAATTATTCTAATAATTTTAAATAATTTTAAATAATTATTTATTTAAAGAAGATACCTAGGACAAGTCGCTAAAGATTCAGGAATGTTATGTGGGGCCAACCAATCACCTCTCGCCAGGTGGGCTGAAAAGCTGATACTAATTCCCTGCCAGCTCCCTAAAGTTGCTAGCTGTATTTGCCAGCTCAGCAAACTAGGTAAGCCGGAAGGGTTTTGAAAGCCTACCCAGAGGTGACACGTCATCAAATTAAACTATGTATAAACTCAAAACAACTATAAATAGGAAAATAAATAAATAAATTTTAAATTCAAAAGGAAGCATTAATATATTTTTAAAATAATAATAATAAGAATAATATTTTATTACTATTTTTCTTCCTAAGCTTGACCATCTAAGAACTTATAAAAAATGGTTGGTTTATTATGGAAGTGTTCACAAGAATAAACATGTTCATGAGTTAGTAATCAGAAATTGTCCTTTTGAATGTATCCTAACAACCTTTTTTTTTTTCAAATAGTTATGAAATTCTTGAAAATTTATTTTGCAAATTCAATGGTTTTTTGAAAAACATTAATCCATTAATTTTTTTTAAAAAAATTTAATTAAAAAAAAAAACCCTAAACCCTAAAAAACACCAGATTTCTATACATGGTTCAAGTAGGTAGCCGAATACATATAAGGATGTTCAAGGATGAATGGAAAAAATAATAATTTAATATCCATATTTGGCTAAATCAGCTATTGGATGATCATATAATATACATTTTTTGGGGGGGGCATTTACTCATTTATACCCCCGAAGGGTATGTGTAGTATACAATGATAGAATATTTACCCTACCCTTACCATGTGAACATGGTAAGTGTGGATCATTTAGCATTATCCTAATTAAAAATTTACCAAATGTTTGATAGGAACCAAGGGAAACTGGCACTTGGAATTGTAACTAACTTACTAACCAATTATATTTTAATTCATAATTAGTTTGCTTCATCCATTAGGACCTCTCACCTTAACACATATATAAGTGGTAATTTATATATCAGCCAATATAATAAATTTAAACATATTTAAATAATTTTTGGTGTAATTCATATAAATGTGGGTTGTCCAACTCGGTATTGTAACACCTAGGCTAGATAAGTTGCTAAAGGTAAAAGTTATATATAAATAATAATGTGACTTAGGGATAAAAGGATTGAGTAAGTATGAAAATAAATAATTAATTTATGAGCCTCACCTTGAGGATGTTTGACTAGGAACATATGTGTGGAGTCATCTAGTTAATTGTTTTTGAGTTTAAAAAACAATTAAAGATGAATTATATGAACTCTATTAAATCCTAGGCAAGAAAATTTCTAATAATTGAGTGACTTGTTCATAAGAAGGATGACAATCTAGAAAAGTAACATGTAACATAATATTAGTCCCTTGTAATTGATGAATGAGAATGTTTAGTAGGTATGAATGAATGAAAATAATAATTCATTCAATTTTCTCTTGAAGTATATAAAAAGGTTTGTGAGTGAAGTTTTGAGCTCATATTTTGCTTTGCATAACTTCATGTTGTTACTTTGTATTAAGCTTTGAGATAAGCTTTTTGTGTAATGAACTTATTTTTAATAAATTTATGTGTCATTTGAATTATGGAAGTGTTGCCAAGAATAAACATAGATGGTGAGTGATCCCCATAAAGCAAAATCCTTAAGCATGCCTGATGAAATGAACTCCCCAACCAAGGGGTATAATTCATGAGAACTAAGATTTATCTTATTTTTGGAGTTTTGTTCAAGAAATCAACGAAAATTGTTGTAGAAGGTTTTGTGCAAAAAAGTGGGGAGAGGAAGTGACCATTTCACTGTTTTTCAAGGTTGTATTAATTTTGAATGAGATATTAAGGGATAAAAAGGATAAAAAAAACTAATGTTGAGACATTAGAGTTATCCGCATAAAGTCAGGCGATTAGGGGGCGAGAACGGCCAATTTCGGCATAATAGGGCATCAAACGGGTAACTGGGAATGAAGATTTTAGAAAAGGAAATAACTAGGACCCAAACTAGTTTTTTCCACCAATTTTGGTGATATACTGAGTTTTCATCCTGTGTTTCCTTTTTCCTGAGCGCTTGGACTGCTGCTGCATATATTTTCACTGCTCCTACGTGTACAACTACTATAATTATTCTCGAACCTTGTGCATTAAATGCTGAGTTTCAGCATTTCATACCCATATTTCATAAAATATCTTTACTTTGCGGATACCACTGAAAGAGGGGATAGGGGGTGAAAGCACAGGAGATAGGGGGGGAAACAGAGGGTGACTTTATGGATAACTCTATTATGCAAGACAATCAACAAATTTTGCACATCACCCAACTTTCAAGAAATGCATCAATTAACAATCCAATAACAAATGTAAGACAATTCATAGAATTGAGAGTATAAACATATTATAACTTATAGCACAGTAGGATGACCTTGGACTCTGGAGTGTGGACATGAAACTTTTAAAAGGAACATGGCAATGCTAAAACATGGAATGATAACTTTTAAGTTTAGTGAGCACTTCACATCAATGAGTGGGTTCATGCTACGATAAGCCATACAATGTGTAACCATTGCTTAATTTTATATGTTTCTAAATGGTAGATTAAGTTAATGCAAAAATCTTTGGTGCACTTATCCATGCTAAATGGAGTCCTTGCCAACTCCAAATAGTCCCATAAAATAATGTGTTTATGGCAATTCCATTGTGCGCTTGAGTCTCACATTGCTAGATCTAGAGTCTAGTACTTTTTGTGATCTTAAGCCTTGCACCTCAAAAATATTGAGATTATGTACAATCACAATGTACACCCAAATAGTTGCCCCAAGCTCCACATAAACTCAAGCAACTAATCCATAAATTCAATGTTGATTCTTGAATGCCGATAAATGCAAATCCTCAAAGCATCGTGGTGTCAACAACTCCCAAATATGCTATCGATAATCCTAAAACATCCAAGATTACAATTCCTAGATTACAATTGTTGCAATATGCGTTGAACATTCAAGAGAAATTGCAAATTGCAATGATGTAATGCTACGCAAGAAGACACGAGGGCTAGCTAGTCCCATCATGTTCCTATGTTGGATCTAGAATCACCATGAGTTTGCAAATCCATATTGTTTAATTTAGGGTTGGCCATGATCCCCTCCAATGTGATGACCAGCTATAGGCCAAAAGTAAAAAATATTTGTCGACAACAAAAAAAGGCATACATGAGATTTAGTAGATTTCTAATTGCCATGTTTAACAATGGGTCAAACTTGCTTGCATTCCCAATCTTTTATGAAAAAAAGGTGTTATGAAATTGTTAAGCTTCATTAATAAGGATGTGATACCACAATATTCAGCATTGATGAATGTAATGTGTGTGTTCAACATGCAACTTTGTTCAAAATAGTCATGCCATGAACAACTTGGCATCATATATAACACTAAGACACATTTTGTATGCCACCATTAATTCATTATCAATGTGGATAGTAATCTAAGGTTTGTAGGTTTAAAATAGGGGGATTATGCATTTTTCATAAATTGTCTTAGTCATGCTAATTGAATGTGCCGTTTTACATTTTTAAAGGTGTTGTAACTTTTAGAGTTTTTTTTGTTGGAAAGTTGAAATGACCAAATATAGAAGGATCATGTGTGATGTTTTGCATTATGTCACATTTTGCATGATGATGGCTATATAAAACCTTTTGTTGGCAAAACAAGTTTGTGATGCACAAAATGTGCAAAATCATGAGATGCAACCCTCATGTTGGTTTGTAACAAATGTTCTAGAAGATGACATATGGGTTGCCTTACATCATCTCTAAAGAAGACCAAAGAGGTGTTAGGGCCAAATTCAACAATACAAACATCTTTAAATGGGTCCTTTCTTTTTGCCATACATGCAAAGGTTAAACACTATCATCAAAGTAAAGTCTTAAGCGGTTCCTATCCAACACTATTGGGTATACCAACAACATTGGAATATCCAGGGATTTCACATATGAGGGATGATCTTGAACCCATCATCATCCACTTTGATGATTTTAGGTTGTACATTCCACTGATCAATGCTCGTGTTTTCACAAATGTTCGTTGAACTCAAGAGAAGGTAACAATAAATCCTAATCAAGGTATTAGAGTAGTTTTTAGGGTTTATAGTTTAAGGTTTAGGGTTTGAAATAGGAAATCTGCAGGCAAATAGATCATCCACGGTATACTAGCACTTTTTGAATCAACCTCTTAGAAACTAGAATAGTTTCTCGATTGGAAAAGAAATAGCTGCACACTAATGAGAACAGAAAAGTTCAACATCATCATCATCATCACCATCATCATCAACTAACCGTGTTCATGCAAAAACAACTCAAATTTGAGAAATACACAAAACAATCATCAATGCAATAATCCGCATGTTGAAATACTAGACCATATCACAAGTCGTGATAGGCCTTAAGATGAAATATTTTTAATTCTCACATACAAAAACTCACACTCCAAAACAGGTGGGCGGATGGGCCTTCAAAATGCAAGGCCTGTAAATAGACCAACTCCTCGATTGATCCATTTTGATTGAAGCTGGTCAGATGGAAGTTCCATGTACATCACAAAATTGGTGGAGTGACCAGTCGTTGAGAGTGTACCTGCATCATCAGCACAATTTAAGATTCTACTAATTAAGCAAACCATATGTATGTCTAATCTAATCTCTAATTCTAGAACTTCCATCTTTCATCATCAAATGGGAAACCCTAAACCATAGTAAAACCCTGCATACCCTGAACCTGAACCTATACGATGTGCATTGATGTTGAGCTCATTGAATAGTATATAGTTTGGAAATTTGAGCTGGAAATATGAATGTTCATGATCTCAAATGATAAAGGTCTGGATGATAAGAATAGGGTATATACCAGCTCGGAGGAGTGTTTTGTAAACAGGGCAGTTGTAAAAGCCATCTTTGGGAGGTACTCGAAACTGCACAGGCCTGAGCCACATGATTGGAAGGTCAGTGTATAGCTCTTTTGGCCGGGATTCAGCAAGCACATGATTTTGGTAGTCCCATCGTGCTCCTTCCAGAGATAAGCCTCTGATGTAGCACCCATCTACTGGTGCTTGTTTGATGCTTTCAATACTTAAATGATCAGAAGCAATAAAATCAAAAGCCACTGTGTCAATTGGCATCTTGTTCTTTCTTGCAAAATTTTGAAGTGTGCCTGTTAAGAAAGCCTGCGCACATGAAAAAATGATAAAACACAAACAAAACAAATGTATGAGAGTTTTTAGTTTCCACTCTAGTGCTATTTAGTTTTGATGGATTTTTAATAAATAGAGTCTAGTACTTGGGGTGACATCTAGGATCTTTCCATGAAAATTTTGAGTAATTTTTTTACAAATTAGCATCCCAATTACCTGAGGGAAGAAGAAACCCGAAATCCAGAAAATAGCTGGTGCACCCGTATCAATCCATGCATTGATAAATTTGCATCTTTCTAGCAAATCTTGCACCCATGATGACAATGGCTTCAATGATGGGTATGCTTTGCCTTGCCACATTTCTGGCACCTGCAAACCATCGTGCATATACATATATTTGAATATCATTCCCATTGATCAAATCCATTCTCGCAAATGAAAGATTCAACACAAAAACCAGACTTGACAATGAGGGGCAAAAAATGGAAGTTTTCTGGACTTGTTGATCTTAGCTTTCTACCCTATGTCATTGGTTGTCACAAGCATGAACTAGCAGAAGAAGAAGATACAGTTGGGGCATTGTAGTACCTGATTGTTGAAAACACTGGTGCAGAGCATTTCCAAGTCATTGGACATGACTACCAATCCCTTAAGAGCCTTGAGAGAATCACGCAAGGAAATTTTCAGTATGTTGAGAAGAGTATTATATCTGATACACTCTTGTGTTAGCACAGTATTCATACTCTCACTATACATGGTGGGATATTTTCTCAACACCAATTCAACATCAAACAGAGGTGGTAGGACTGATTGTATGTGGTTGCATGATTTCTCAATCACATCTTCCCGTGACATACCACCCCCTTTCGTTTGCTCTCGAGGCTGTAATGACAAGACTGTGGTGAATAGATAGTATGATTCATTCTGGTCACATGTGATATCTGCGTTCTCATGAAGACCAAAAATCTCTGGCCGTGGTGCCAATGGAAGCTCTCGGATATATGCCATATAAGAATTCACATTGTTTGCTTCTGGTACTTTGAATATTCCAGATTCACTAAACTGATATCCACTTGTTTCACAGATCTGCCACTCCCCCAAATTTTTTTTCTCATTGATCCATGATAAGTGAGTGAAATTTTTTTCTTCTCATAAATCCACATGATCAGTGCCCAAGTTTTTTCTCATGGATCCATGGTCAGTGTTTGGAGTTTATTTTTATTTATTTATTTATTTTTTAAAAATTTCGTTCATCCCTGATCATTGCATATATACAATTGTCTTTTCATCACAGATTTTGAGAAAACCCAACAAAGTTACAAAACTCTAGAGAGCTTTGGGATGTCCAAGAAATCAATTTAGTCTATGTACCTCATTTCTTATGAATGTCAAGAGCAATGTGTTCATACACCTTCGGTCCTTGTCATCTGTGACCCGCCCACCATAATTAATCTCTCCACACAAGAACCTTATCACCTGCACATCTTTGCATGGCCCCAACCCCCAGAGCAACTTATGAGTTGCAGCTCCTCAGACCAAAATTTCAGCTCCCATTTTACTTGCAAATTTTTTGCCAAAAAGAAAAATATAAAAAGAGAAATTCAAAGATGAAGCAATTTTTGGGGATTTTCAATTTTCAGAAGTCAAAAAGAATCTTCCTACATGGATGATCACCTCTTTTGCTAAATCTTCTTATGGATGATAACCATCTTGGGTACATCACAAAATTCATATAAAACAAAAAAACACTGGATCATCAAATGGATTGGGACATTTGTATAATTGAAGGGAGGCAGAAGTTGTAATTGAGAGGCGGAGAATTTTATTATTGTACCTTGTAAGGGATTTGTTCATATTCATTGAGGAACATCCGCACTTGGACTTGACATACACTCAGATCACCGTCTGTGAAATCATACCGAATATTCCAACCCAAAGGTCCGAATTTGCGGCGCTCTTGGATGACAGCATGGAAAAGACAAGTTGCAAATAGTAGCTTTTTCCACTCTTCGGGCTTATTGCAGTCGTTCAGGATCTTGTCGGTGAAGCGTAGATATGAACGAACCAGATTCGCTCGAAGACCCTTTGGTGGTTCCAGTGTCATCTTCACCCCATTTTGGAGAATGGAGACTGGGAAGTCTGGACTCGGCATGCTTGTCAACCATAGCCGGAAATCCTTGTGCACCTGAAAAAACAATTAGTTGCAACATAATTTCTCACATTTGAATATAAATTTGTTCTAGCTCTAGTTCTAGCTCTACCTACAATCCACAAGTGATCTTCTACAAGAATCTTAAAACTACAGTCCAGGAAAAAAAAAGTTGCAATGCTGGTCATGGGGAGCTGAAATTTTTTTGCACCTTCTCGGGATCAATCATGTCCACAATGCGTTCCAATACAGGCATCCATGATTGTGACAAATGGCAATTTTGTAAGCACACCCACATTCCTCGCTCCATACCTTGTGACAAGAGCTTCTCGGCCTTTGGCCCTTGACCCTGACCCAAAGACACCTGATCATAATTCCCCATGCCAATCCACCACTTTCTTGTCAAGATTTGCAAGTTCCGCCTCAAATAAAATAAATAACTAAAAATAAACATGTATATATATATATATATACTTCATCATCTTGCCTTCAATTCTTTAAAAAAAGAATTGGCATGTGAAAAAGGTCCTTGATCTTCATAATTGCTTGTACCTTAGTGGTGTTGTAGGACTAATTTGGAGATAGTAGAAACTTGGGAAGAAGTGTATTAGAGGTTTGGAAACATGGGTTCTTAACACATTTTTTATGGGTTTTTTCAAGGACTTGGAAGAAGATGTCTGTTGATGTGTATGTATGTGTGTACCTTCTCGAATTTTTTGGTGAAGCGAAAGTCTTCGGCAAGCTTGAGTAGGTCAGCCATGGGATCAGCTCCAGATGATAGCACAAAGATCAAGGGAGCTGATGGTGATCCATCTTTGTAGCAAGCATTGAGGTCAAAAGCTGGAGGCTCAGTGAAGATCTGCCCAAGGTTTGCAGAAACAAAGTCCTGGACGTGATTGCAAAAGACACCAGCAAGACAAACAATTATTCGAAAAACCAATGCTTGCTAGCTGCACTCTGCAATAATTCTTTTTTTTTCCCACAATCAAATTGCGGAATAAGGAGCAAGTAGGGATCCAGAGAATGGAAAAAGTAATGTAATCACTTGGCACTCATGATACCGCACATAGATCAACATGCAGAAGCAAATTGCAGAGATGTTTTTCTTAGCGTTTCTTGTTGGGATTTTTGCTGGTACTAGCTAGCAGTGTCTCTTGTTAGCAAGTCTAGATTCATGATGTGGATGGACTTACAGCAGTTGCAAGAAGGCTTTTGTCAACACGAATACAACGAAGAAATAACATCTTCTGAAAGTTATCCAGCTTTTGATTCCACTCTCCAGCCATCGGCTCACGATGTGCATCACTGGAGTCAAAAAACTTGCGGTAATGCGTTAGGTTCTCACAAAAATGTTGTTCGAGGCCATTGAACCGCGGCAGCTTACCAAGGTTTTGAATTTCTGTCCAACACTGGATTGGCAACAAACAATTTCATACACATGCAAACCCACCAAAAAAAATGTAAACAACAAAAACACACTATAATGATCATAAATACACATATTCATCAAAATTTAGTGGGTGCATATAGATGATCTAACTTCTGACATTGCGCCAAAGCTTGAAAAATCTCTCTACATGTGCTTTGACCTTCTCTACATGAAGCATACATGCAACTAAACAGAAACCCAATAGATAGAAACTCATGAGAGATGGTGCTCGTTGTGCTCATCATGTGCATTTTTGCCAAGATGGATTCAAGCTGCAAGTACAGGTGGTACACCTTGTCAGTGAGCCAAGAAGGTGCTGGATTCGGAGCTGCGAATGTAGTTGTACCACCTTGTAACAAGAACCTCCATTCAACTCCATCCACCTTCCCATATCCCTGCAAAAAAACCGAAAAAATCAACCAACCCAGCTTGATTAGTAGCTCATTAATTCAATAGAAATCCTACAGTGAAAAAAGAAGAAGAAAAACACTAAGTAATCTAGAATTAATTAATGAAGTAATTTCATGGTCCGAGTTAAAGTACACTTAGTCTAAGTGTTCATTGCTGAATTGGGTGACTCTAGAGAATGGAGAAATTTTGTTTGGGAATCGCTGTACTTTACTTGAAGAATCTTGATGCAGAGCATGAGGGAAAACATGAGCTTGTGTGTCTCAAACAAGGAACGGCACACATTGATATACAATGAGTAGGTGAAATAGTCATTCAAGTTGACGATTCGTTCATCTATGGTTGGTGCTTGTGCGGCACTTTCCATTGCACGTATAAAGAGAGAGATGAACCATGCAAGGCTATATTGGTACATTGGGTCGACCACTGCTAAGTCCGATATGCAGAAGAAAAGAAGAGATGCCCTTGTAGCCACCTTACGATACACCTACCAAATTAAGCAAAGTCAAAACAGTCTTTTGGCAACATGTACGTAGATCATCAAAACATGACTGTCTGTTTTTCAACTTAAACCCTAAACCCTAAATCAACAAACTTGAGAGACATGGAAAATGTGTCCCATGTCTTAAATTTCAAAACTGACCTCACGAGTCTCATCGATGGCCACCTCTGTTTTCTCTGCTTCCGCAACTTTGATTTTGATCTCATCTGATGTGATTTTGGACTC
>Ga0116231_10008805_pt1 | contig 17471 bp, 18 predicted proteins | sample S1TSphgellanicum_2_FD_89695 | JGI IMG/M metagenome (GOLD analysis project Ga0116231, IMG submission 89695) | Host-associated microbial communities from peat moss isolated from Minnesota, USA - S1T2_Fd - Sphagnum magellanicum MG | ecosystem: Host-associated > Plants > Peat moss > Unclassified...
CTTAATCGACCTTATTGGAGAACCCGATAAACGGTTATTTATTTAGTGCTAAGAACATGAGGAAACCTAGGGCAATAAGCCCGGTGCTTTGGTAAAATTGTTAATTTATAATACCTATTGCAACACTTATTTTCTTTATTTTCATTAGTTATAGGCTGATCTATATTTATACCGTTATTTACAGTGGCTATCAAACAACACCTTTGCTACAACATTATTGCACAAATTATGTAATATGAATATTTAAATAGGTTTCCTCAAGGCTATGCCCCTTTATATGATACGATAAAGTAATGACACCTATTTTACTTCTATTTTTTTATATAAAAGGTAGAGTCACTTCTTGCAGCATCCTTTTCGCCTTTTAATTATATCCTTCTTGCCTTTTGATGAGAAAATAGCAAAGTAAAAAGGCGTTTTGCACTATCTAAACTTAGAGACTTGCAATTTTCTCTCTTTTCCAATAAGAAAGAATAAAAAAATAACAAAAAATTTGTTTTTTCCGCTCCAAACCTCATGAGCTTGTTGGGTTTGACATAATTACTCATAATATACAAGCCCTCCCCAAAGGTACAATGTTATATTTGGATGTGTGTATAAACTGCCATAATTAATAAATTACGGATGACTTCTATAAAAGGATTTGGGTATAGCAGAACTTCAACTTACGACCATTAAGTTAAAAGCCCAATGCTCTACCAACTTAGCTATACACCTAGAGAGTCTTTATTATAAGGCTGAAGATCCATCATTATGTAACTAGATGATAAATTCATAAAAAACAACAATGACCTCAAATGCGAGCCATGAACAAAGCATATCATAATTTATCTACTCCCAAGGTGTAACAATATATTATTTCTTTTCGCAGCAATATATATATATTTCCAAAATAAAAAAACTAAAGAAGGAAAAAAAGGAATTGAAGAGAGCCACCACCAAATATTTGATCACAGCTTTTGACCATTTTAACAATCAAAGTGGTCAATTTGCGCCCAAAACCCAACCAAGATGCCCTCTCACAATTAAAAACTTCCTGACAAAGTAAAAGAGCTATGACTAACATCAAGTTTTGGCCCTCTTTTCATAGCCATCAACTCTACTTTCAAATCCTTACCATATAATTAAATTCTCACCTATAAATCTTCAAAGAACCCTATAGCCAAGCTTAGTATTACATCAAGACCGGAGCTCTGGTGGGAAAATACAAAAAAACATATCTATTTTGTTTTCAGTTTTTTTTGTGTAAAGCACAATTTCTTCTCTTGCATAATTACTATCTTAGCCTTAAAACAGAAAAGGTCACCTCACAATTTAAAGAATGATAAAATAAAAATATACACTTGCAAACTACACATAGATTATGGAGCACATAAAAGATTGCAAAAGATTAATGCAAAAAGCCATTTTAATTTCAAAATATGTATTTTTTTTCCATCCCAGACAATGACTCTACACTATAGGCCTTCCATTTCTTAGCAATCGTAACAATATGCATTTTTATTGTTTTATTTCATCTCTACGGCCTCCATTTCTTTTGTTAGGGTGCAAAAACCATATTATAACGAAAAAGTTCAAAAATAACCTCCAACGTATTTAGCTGCCAAGTTGCGGGTAGTTCATAAAGGTTATACTAAGTAGATTCAACGTGCAAAGTGTTGTGCCTTTTTGTAAAGTATTTTAGCCTAATTTAATTACTTTAGTTTTATAGAATATAGGCTTAGTGGGACTCGAACTTACAATATCACCGTTATGAGCAGTGCGTTTGAACAAATTAAACTATAAGTCCTTCATTTGATATGCTAGTAAGCATATCAAATCAATCAAAACTTGTTGCCTTTGTAAACTATAAAAGGATGGAAATCAAACGAAAAGGAGGCCTAAGAGAGCTAGGGAATAAGCAATATATATATATTGCTTACTTTTTAGCTCAAAAGAAGGAAATGTGTGGTTAATGGCATAAAACCACATAAAAGCAATTAGTGAGCAAACAAAAATTGAAAGCCACAAACGCACAGCGAAAAGAGAAAAAATATAGACTTACGACCTATGACCTTTGTCAGTTTGATTTGATCTTTGCGTCTTATTTTTTGCACCTTTTTATTTCTCTAACCTTGGCCTCATCACCAATTAGAAAGCATGCAAGGTATGCATTATCGAAATTAGTCATGATAGGAAATCAAGCAGTTCAAAAAAATTTAAAAACTTATTTTGCGTCCTACTTCTTCCCTCCTCAATGAGCCTTTAAAGCTCTACTATCAAACCAGTTGCAAAGGTTAAATACCCCCTTTCTTTATTAGTTTTTTATGTGTATGTTCTTGGTGGCAAGCGAAGGGCTCGAACATACGAATTGTTTAGCCCTGAGGTGCTCATTTTATTTGGAAAATATAAATATAAATTTTTTGGGCGTAGCCCTCTACCCATAAAGGACAGAGAGCACAGGTCTCTTCACTTTGCAAATAAGGTGCAGCAAAAATGTATTTATTTCCCCCAAAATACCAACACCAAAAAATTAAAAAACAAATAATATTAAAAATGCCATCATTGGGGCAAACAAAGCAATAACTTATGTTAAAGTAAAACCTAAAATGGCATAACCAAATAATTGTTTAGCCAACGATGGATTTCGTGCAACAGAATGAGGTTGGATAAGGGTTATTTTTGTGTTGCCCTTCAAAGCAATCTAAAGGTGCCCATAATACATAGTTCCTCCCCCCCCCCCACTAGAATCGTATGTGATAATTACCCATCATACAACTCTTTTTTTTCCATATTCTACGCAATTTTCTTATTTTTTAAAGTATTTGCGCTACATTTGGGCCGAAAGTTGAACTTGGGTCATTCTAGATTTTACACGATGTTTGTTGTATAGTTGTTTTTGTTTGCAATTTAATGCCAAATGTATTATAGCACCTAGACTAATTATTTTATGCCACCTTAACTTTGTATGCTCACATATCCCTTATTGTCTAAACCTTTCTGAATTGAGTGCATTTCTATATTACCATTTATGCAAGCAAACATAGCGCACTTGCAATTTACTAGATGTTAGCCATATGAATGTTGAACGTAGGATGTCATTGATTTCATCTTGTCAAATGTCGATAAAGAACCTTTCTTCCCATGCGAGCTACAATTGGGGAATTTGGAAAGCAATTATCTTACTCTTTATGTTTAGGGCTTGTGGCCCCTTAATGTATTCGACAATCACCTTTTTGGAACTACATTGGTGCTTACCTACTAGTGTGAATAGCGCAGACTATCTCACTTAATAGTCTACTAAGCATCGAACCTTATGAGAAGTATCATAACAATGATAATAGCTAAGAAATCCATAGGCTAGAGACATAAAATAGGACATAATTGTTTTATCCAAGGAATTGAACATTAAAGTAAGTGTGGTGGAACTTTGGTAGGTAGGAATATCCTTTTCTTTTGTAGTTTTTTTGTTATCATTTTCATTGAAGTTAGGATCTACATGGGTAACATTTTATAGCTTCTTGTTGTCTTTGTTTTTATTTTCACAAATTTTATTTCTTTTTTTTTGTTTGTCAACTCATCGTCTAAGTACTTTTCGAAAAGCCTTATTAGATGTTTATGGGCATGCATGATTTATTTTGGAATTTCCATCCAAAAAGATATGTTCAGAAAGACCTTTTTGGACAAGAGGCACTAAACTAATTGCCTAGTTTCAATTTTTTCGACTCCTCTAAAGACAAAAGACTTAGTGACCTTTTGTACTTTTGTGAACATGACTTGTTTTGCTGCTTTTGAAAACGAAAGGTCATGTTTAGTCTTCTTAAGAGCCCATGTCCATGTACAAAAGGTTAGGTCCTTCAATTGATTGTTCCAACCTCTTTTCTGTATTTTTGCCCATTCTAAAAGGTGGGATGGTGCCTTTCTATTTTTTTGGAGAAGTGGGCCATCTCCTTGCCAGGACCCTAGCTATTTTCATCTCGAGAAATAGAATCAATCTGCTAGCTATGTGCACGAAGCCAAGCTGACTTTTGATTTTGAGAACTACGCAATCCTACCTTAAATATTTTCGACAAAATTTTTTAAGCCTGTGATGATATTAAATGGAAATTTTTCCGCATAGTGTACACCTTCACCAAGCCCATGTCATCATAGATTTTAGGTAGTAGGGGCCAAACAGGAAAACCAATGAAAAATTTAGGTTGAAAAGCAAAAAAAAAAGGTCGCAAGGTGCCAGCTCTCTGCCCATGACGGTAGAAGGCACAATAAAAAAAAGATTTTTTTTTTGTGCCCTTTCTTGGACTTCTTTAGCTTTCCAGGCTCTTAATCTCACCAACATTGTTTTGTTCCCGCAATAAGCCCGTCTTTCTACTTCCAATATAATGATAACTCTCTTGTATTCAGGGTTTTGTTTTCGTTTGGTTTGGAAGGTGTTGAAGGTTGGATCTTTCTTATTTTTAGGTTTGGCTTGTCTAGGTAAATGTTTAAAAGTAGGGGTGGACGTTATTTTGAGGCGAAAATCCTACTCAGTCAACACAAAAAAAGAAAATATACCTACCACCTACGACGGCCTTTACCTTGAACAGTTCTAATATCAAATCAATAAATGATCATGGATTTCTTCTAGAAAAATGAAAACTAGGTGTTGTCGGTCAATCGTGCCATAACACTTTTTAATGTCAAATTTTGGAAAGCACAAAATTTCCATCCAAGTTTTTTTTATTGTCTCGAATGCCATATGGTATCCTTATGACAAATGGAATCTATGTAAGGAATTAGAAAAGAGCAGCTCATAAAATTTATTGAAAATCATACGCATTGCCTCCCGTACAGTCTGGTTTTTTGGTTTTCCTATGCGTTCTCTAACATGCAACAAAAAATAAAATAATATAATTAATATATATATATATATATATATATATAGTTTTTTGCTCTGCCTCTTTTTAGTTTTGCTATAATCACTTGTCTAAATAATTAAAACACATAAGGTCTTTGGCTCTCTTAGGCTTTACAGAATAATTATGGGCTAATACCTTCTAGTGTTTTCACTGTCAGGTCCCATCCCCATTATATTACCCGGATTTTACTTTAGCTTATTGTAAGCCACAATTAGTCCATTTAAGTTTGATATTATCTCCATTAGGTTCTTATACTTCCCATTAGGTCTACGTGTAAGATTGTTTTCTTTCACCGGGCAAGCAACATTAAAAAAAAGTTCTTTTTTTTTTTGTTCTTTTTTCCCAGAAAAAGTCGGAACTACATTCCTCACCAAAGAAAAAATAAAAACTTTAAAAACTTGCAGCCTTTTCTGTGGAAGGTTTTCCATCCATCCCCGAATGTATGTCTTTGTCACCAAGATTATCATCATTGTAGTTGTCATCCTTGTCAGCCCGCCCAACTTGTTTAGTGTCCTCTAAGCCTAACCGACATAAGTTGGTGACCACATGTTGTTCATCCCCCCTTAGGGGCTCCCTTTTATCGTCGATTCTTAGTGTACTTGAGTAGGGGTGGCAACCTATGATGAAAATAATATCCCCTAGTTTATAAGAGCAATCATTGTCGAGATTCATCTACCTACACTTAAACAAGCCACTTTCCTAACTCAGCGGCATCTCCTAGAGTTAGATTACTACCTAGGGCCCCGACAAGATGCAAAGCGTCATCGGGTTTCAGATGTGAAGCTCTGCACATCAAAGAATTCCGATAGGGTTTTTATCCTCCCCTTTGATCAGAACCACATGTGCAAGTTTCCTTGCACGTGGCTTGTCCATGGTAATTTTTTCAACTTTTGCAATTTTTCGCCATATAAATGCTACTAGTCCCCCTTCTGTGGGGATGCATGGCTACTATGCAATTTTCCCTTGCGCACTTTGTAACTATGGCATTTATGGTATAATGTAATTCACTCCTTAAATTTGACTATGGCTGCCTCAACAAGAGTCTTTAGCCTCCTTCAGGATATATTGAAAAGGTTTCAAGTGAGATATTTAAGCTGTTTTATGCTATCGCACAATTTGCATTGATCCTTAAATTGTGAATAATTTGTTTGCTTTATCTACACTTCACTCCATCATAAGGTTTATCAAGTATAGCTACCTCACTAACTAAGAGGGTTTTTTCTCTTGTGTGAAATCTCAAAGTTTTTGGAAAAATAAAGTGGTATAGTAAGGCCTCCACTACCCCCCCTCTGGTCTTTTATTGTGATCTGCAAGTTTGGACCTTGTGGAAAGTAGCCTTAGCCGATTGTAGGCCATTTTTTTTGGCTAAAGTCAAAGCGCAAGACTAGATGGATATGACTTTCCATAGGGAAGAGTGTTTTTTCACAAATAAATAATAGTTAACAATGTTGTGTATTATCGATGAAAGAGAAGTTACAATGTTTTTGTCTTCTAGGGCCGCCAATCGTTGATTGGAGGTTGCTTGGGTTAATCTTTTGGCATTTTGTTTTGCACGTTGACGTTCCAAGGTTCTAATAATTAAGTCTTTAATAAAAAGAATTAATCATAAACATTTTATCGATTGAAGTCTGGTTGTTTTGATGTGACCTTTTCAGTGCTTAAAGTTTCCATAACATTTCCAATACCATAATATGTTACTAATGCGCCTAAGTATTTGGCCATTTCGGACTTTCCATTTAATATCGGACCTTTTCGTTCCTTCATGTCTAACTTAAGTTCTTCCTTGATAAAGTTTTGCACGGCCCTTTGGATTTTCAAGGCATCTTGTTTGCTACCTATAACACCTGACATGATGTTATCTACATATCAAAGATACTTAAGTCTTTGAAATCCTCTAGGGTTCGGTTTGTAGTCAGGTTTATTTGTTTCAATTTACCTACAATGTTTGAGGGCAAAACTGGCCATTTCAAATTATGGATCCTTACAAAAGGCATTGTCTTTTGGATTAAGATGAAGTTTTTTCTTATATTTTGCTAACATAGGATGCATATCCCCTACAATGTATTTGGGTAATAGTATGTTTTTGATATAGCAATCTAATTTATATAATAAAATATTGGCACGAAACGGAGACATTATAGAGTCCTTTAAAGCCCCTAGATTATTGCGTTTGATATGTAAGTTTATATATATTGACATAACCTATGTTAAGTAGCTTTCACATAAAATCTTGTAGTGCTTTGGACCGTAATACTAGGCCTTTGCAGCCACCACACCAGCAAAATCCTAACAGAGCCATTTCCAGCCATTACAACCCAGTCAAACAGTTCCAAGGTCTCACTGTATATATCTACCAAACAATGGCTAACAAGTCTATGTCTATGACCTTCATCTTCACAATACTTGCAGCATTTGAAAATACACATTCAGGAAAGAAATAACAACATATTCAATCATGGAATGTCCAGATTCTTCATATATATGATTGATGAGAGAGAATTACATTTTCATGTCACAAGTATAAACCTGTGTACACACTAAACCCTATACAAGTATATTTTCCTCTTATGATACACTCTCCAGATATCATGCATGAAAATATCTTACATAAGAATAGAGAAATCTCCATTCTCACAATGAAGAAACAAAAGCCCACAGCAAGGTTAACACTTCTTCAAGAAGCCACAGAAAGCTCCAAACTAGGAAAGACAAAAACAAACAAAAAACACAAAAAACAAAAAATCCTGTGGACCATCAACATGCATGAAAAGTACAATGTAAGCTCTCAATCACCAGATGGGCATGGTTGTGGCACAAGTGTACAAGTGATGTTTTATGTCAGCAAGAAGTCAAGAGTATGGCTAAACAGACCAAAAAACTGTCAATACAAGAATTGGGTACTGAACTTTACAAAAGTGTTTGTGAATTTATCAACAAAATTTTTCAACTTGCAGTGACTGCCAGAATTGGGAATACTCCTGCACCACTTATCTGAACCTGCATGCACTGTGACCACCCTCTCATGTACTTAAATTGTGAAATCCTTTCCATTGCTGCTTGCATTGCTATCTACATGCCGATTGCTATGACATCCATCCACTGTACAGCATCTTCGATGTTGAGGTGGTAATGTCAAAGACTTAGCCTCTTTCACTCAGCTCTCACTCTTTGGTTGCAAAATATGCCTTCCATGCTTTTGTGACTGCTCTGCAACATGATCTCCTGCTATTACATGGGCACCTCTCTGAGAAGACACTGGCGACAGCGGTAAACTCTAGTATTTGTCGTTCTGCGTCAGAGTGCAAGTCTTCATCAGCACATGATTCATGCATGAAAATAGATGAACACCAAGGGACTGCTGATAAACTCTCTGTAGGCAGCTGATGACTTAAGGTGGTGAACTCAGCCCAAGCACTCCAGTTACAGATGCTTCTTGAAGTGTCTACTGAGTCACAGCACCTTTCTGTACTTGAAACACATCCAGCATCTCCAAAATGTCAAGTAAACCCTGCATGCTTGTGGATATTGTACCTTGCTGGACTGGATGCACCATCCAATGTGCTGGAGAAGATCTCACTGAACCATACCCCTAGCAAATCTCCAAGAAGGGGAAGAAGAGTTAAGGCTTGTCTCTGTTACTGGTGTCAGACCTAATTGGATGGCCCTTGAGAACAAGCACGAAACACACCCCTTGGTGCATCATAAAACCACCTGTCACCACCAATCATGCCAATGAACCATTATCAACTACCACTTTCAATACACAAAATGTTTCTGTGTATATTATTTTGCAATAAAGTGGCACACAGCAGAGTCACTAACACATTTCTTAGCCATGTACACATAGATATCTGCAGTTGTTTTGTGAGCAGACATCACAGAGAATGCTGCCTGATAACAGTTTATTGCCAAAAGGGGCTCTAGCTACATACCGACACAAGAAAATAGGTGGAAGACCTTCACTGGTCCCTTTAGCCCGCCGCTCTATTTCCTGCTGGTACTGAAGAGGTGGCAGCACCTGGCATGGACCATGTATGGAACCCACTAGATTGTTGTCACTGTGATTGGACTCGTACACCTGCACCACAACCATGCCCTTCTGGTGATTGAAAGCTCACACTGAACTTTTGCAGCCCAAGTTGGGTGCATTGCAGACAGATGACAGCATCCTGATATTTTCAGTCCCAATCATTGCCCTAATTTCAGCTCAACTGTTGAGTACTCTGTGTTTCTCTGATTCTCTTATTTTCTCAGATTGTAATCCATGTGGGCATAATGTAACACTCCCATTCATGCTCATGTGTCCAGTTAGACAGAGGGTCACAAATGTCAAGAGCAGTCTCTCCTAACATATTTTCACCTATGAAAGCATAAGTACTCCAGCAGCCAGCCTCAAATTTCCTTGATCCAATTCCTTCTTTCTATGCTTTGTTTGAAACATAACCCTACAAGGTCTTGTGAAACATAGATCTCCTGACATGAAAACTCATTTTGTCATGTCTGAATTGCATCCCATGTGGAGACAACCATCTATGTGAAATACTCAGACTGAGAATGGGAGAGACCTCATTCTCATTTTCTGATGCAGGCCGGCCTGTTTCCATGGGCAGATCTGAAGGGTAATAACACCAATTCACTTTCACCCACTTTGCACCTGTGCTCTTCTCTTCCCAAAGTGCCTGCAATCCTCATAAATTATTAGCATTGTGTGCACAGCTGCGAAAGAACTGCCTTAAGGAATAACAACTCATTGGATTCTTCCAGTGTGATTGGCAAGATGACCTCCTAAAGATCTGAAGTCTGTACCACATTGAACCAGAGTTTGCATGACTTTTCACAACATTTTGGTAGGTACTGGTTTTGTGGATTGCTTCAGTAACACAACTTACTTGTAGCCTGGCAATGTAAGGGGGATCCTGTGGACTCTCAGGACGGAACAAAGCACAATCCTGCAGCCGCATAGTGACTCCTGCCACAGAGCAAGCTGCATAGTATACGTTTCCTTGGCTAATGTTAACCACAGAACCAACCCACTCCACTAAACTGTCCTTCCCTGTGACATCCTTTCCACCTGTGGCTGTTTCCTCCTCTGCTGGTGGTGGTGGAATTGTCACAGCTACTGCAGGAGCTGCTTCAATGATAGTTGCTTCTTTGGTCATGACATCTGCTGTTCCTGCACTAGTCTTAGGAGTGCCAGGGATTTCCACACTTAAAATGACTGCCTCCTCCAATGTGGATGTCACCCTTGATGCTGTTTGGGTGTTTACATGAGTTCCCGGAGGAGTTGAGAATACTTTCATCTGGCTTCCTGCAGAACCATCTCCACTCCTTTGCTCCAGGAGTACCAGTTTGCTTTCTTTTTCTGCAGCTGCAGTGGTTTTGGTGCTATCAAGTGCTGAATTTAGACTCCTGATTCCAACAGGCTCCTTCACACTCTGCATCACCTCTGCTCCAATTTCCTTTGTCTTCTGTAGCACCACAGATTTCCCTGCCATCTGCCCAATGGATGCCTCATTTGATTTCCCTCCCTGGAACACATAGTTCAAAGAGAAGATACACTGTCAGATGATCCTTTCAGAATGAACAATGTTGTTGAAAATGGGCCCTAGAAACGTGCAAACAGAGGTCATATGCCCACTCCACTGACACTCCTCTAACAGAGGATACATTGAATCTGATGGGTTTCTGGACACATGCCTCAAACAATCATGAGGATGTCACATGGCATTTGCCAGAGTTCCATTCTAACCAAGATTGTCTACTTCAAATCCTGCAAAGGGTGCCAAAGATAGTGACAGTACCGGCAAACCCCAGGAGCCCCGTGTAGATCCCTGAGAGCCATGTCCACGCCGGAGTGGCCCATACTTTGGTGCCTGTGGCCTGCCACCACTTGCAATCACACACTTGGGACAATACCAGTCACTCTTTGGAATCACTCTAGGGTTGAGGAGCTGCAAGCAAGCCACATGAAATGCAGACTCACAACCATCACACACAAGGACACTGCTTGTATCATGTGCCACCAATTTGCAGACTCCACAAGCAACTGGAGGACTCTGATAGGCATTGGAGATCAGAGCTGATGACATGGGAACAGAGCGCTGCTTTATCAGAAGCTGTATTCCCATTGCCAGTTGCTGGTGTGTGCCCTGCTTTTCTGGAGAAGGCAGGGTGGGCCCTTCTTTTGGCAATTGAGAAGGTTGCAGATTTGGTGGCTTTCCTTGTCCTTTCACAGTATGTGAGACCTGCTTATCACCATCTTTTGAGGCAGGATCCTGGGGTATAATACTCTTTGTGGCTCCAAGATCTGCTGAAGAAACAGCTGTTTAATTTTGTGCAGACACAGAAGCATGGTCAGTCACAGGAAAACACACTGAGCTTTACTGTTTTCCACAAAATTTGGACAATTACAAAAGAATGAGACTTCATGTTCTATAATAAGATTATGTGCAAATTGATACAGCATTGCAGGGGTTCTTCCTTCATTGCATGACGGAGCATGCAAGCAATATTCAAACGGAATGTGGAACACAGGCACAAACCCATAAGTTGTGAAAGGAAAAATCACTTGTACCTGGAGCATTCCTGTCTGCTGCTTGCACAGTTGGGGGCTTCTGCAACACCACAGTAAAAGTTGCAAAGAAAATTCCATCAACATGCACAATTTTCTGGGTTGAACAAACACTCCATGAGAGCACATTGTCCTTCATATTGAACTGCCCATTACTGTCTTTCATTTTCACAAAGCCCCAAACCCTAAAGAGCAGATTTCCTCTGACATGAAATCCTCTGGGTATATGCTGGCTGGCACACCCGCCACCTTCTGACATGCACACACCATCAAATGTGCGGAATACAAAGAGCTGTGAACTGATTAAGATCCTTGAAAGGAAAGACAAGGGATGGAAGGCAGTGAGTAGGGCTTACAATCACAAAAGGTTTCAAGGTCTTGGGCTGCTGGGGAGCAACAGGTGCAACATCCACCCTGAGCTGCTGAATGAGAGAACTCACGGCATCCTTAGAAACCAACTGTAGGGGAGCTACATTCTCAACCAAGCTGGCCAGTTTCTCATAAGCCTCTGTAGCAAGCTTGCATTCAAGGGGAGTAGGAGAGAGCCCAGCTCTCAGAGCTCCCATCCCTGCCAACACCATCACCATCTCTGCAGTCTGCCTCAACACCGTCTGCACCCATTCATGACTGGTCTTCGCCCGCTTCTTCTTGGGCAGCAAATCTTCTTCATCCCCAACACTTCTTGCTGCTGCTTGTCCTGCTGCTGCTTCTTCTGTTGCTGCTGTACAGTCCAGTTTCTTGAAGCTAGAGTTTGGTTGTGCGAGTGTTATTTCTACTGCTGTTGTAGGCAATCCATTGGCTACTACTACAGAAGCCAAAGAAGCAGCAGCATCAGCAGCAGCAACCATGCTTGATGTTGTGAGCATGGAAGAAGACCCATTATGAGGTTCAGTAGAACCAGCAGCAGCAGCAGGTGGAGGATCCTTTCCAGTCTCCATGCTCTTCTCTTCCATGGCTACCCACAACACAAGAAACACACTATTCCCAGTTTAGTTTTTCCTTTTGCAAACCAAATCTCCTTCTCCTGCGTTGCCTCCCTTTCAAGACTATCTTGCTGCTGTGGGCCTGGTACCTATCTCTCGAGATCCCTCAACCCTAAAACGTGCACTTCGCATTTTTCCCGAGTGCTTGCTGAGGGTCCATCCGAAAAAGAAGCTCCATGGCTGCAAGCTCCTCTCTAAGCTTACGACCCAGACCGCAAAGGACTACGCGAACACCGATTCTTCTTCTTCTTCTTCTTCTTCTGATGACCATGGCGTGTACTGGATGAACCAGATTCTAGGGTTTAGAGCGCGGATCAGGAAAAGATCACAGGATCATTTGCACTGAGATTTTACAGATTTGGTTGTATGCGAGAGAGAGCCCTGCTGCATCATCTCTGAAGCTCCCTCTTGCAAATCTTCTTTTCTGTGTGTAACCATTCCTGTGGCATTCCTGGCGGAGAGATGTGGTGGTTTGTGCTGAAGAAGAAGAAGAATAATGTTTGGCTACCAAGTTCAAGGCCCGGTTGCGGTGGTGTGGTGCAGAGAAAAACAGCTTGCAAATCATCATCATCATCAGAAGAAGCAGCCGTGGTGGTTGTTCCATTTGCACAGCTTTCTTCCGGCTCTCTCTCTTTTGCTATGCTTTTGCTGCTGAGTTTCTTCGTCGCCATAGCTGGAGGAGCAAACGAAGGAGACCAAGCAGCAGCTTCCGTTTGTTTACCCCCTACTTTGCTAGAAGCGATTCTACCCATCAAGGACAACTGTCCAGCTACCCATCATCATCATCATCCTCAGGAAGTCGCTGATGAAGTTCTCCTTCCTCGAGTTGCAGAGGTAAGAGCACATGTAGCAAGCAAGCACTTCATAGAACTCTTCTTTTGATTCTTGATCCCTTCTTTTCCAGAGGAGATGATTGAATGATGGGTATAAATCAGTCATGATGTTGCTGCAGCAGACATATGAGATGGATAGTAACAATTCTTTTTCTGCTTCAGAAGAAGAACCTCAACCCTGTCTTGTTTTGTCTGCTTTAAATCCTCCTGCATGTTTTGTATGAATTCGTGGGGTCTAAATGAATCCTCTGGCATTCTACTACTGTGCACACATCATGATTTTTTATTTTCCTTGAGACAGTTTGGTGTGCAGGAAGACTTAACTTCTTCATAGTATAAGAAGCCGCAAAGGTCTGTGCACAAAGTACGGGTTTGTGTTTGTCTGGCAGTCTGGAATCTCCACTTTACAATTGTGGGTTTGCAACTGTATGTATGCTCTTGAATTGTACAATTGCAGCAATGTGAGAATTGGAGCAGTTGACAATTGTATGCTCTTGGGAATTTCTCAATTTGCAATTGTCAGTTCTGTGGTCTTTGTACAAGTAAAACCGTCCACAAACATGTGCAAGAATGAAATTCTTCTTGTTATGAGACCTTCTGAATTGGGAGTTTTAGCTTTTGTTTGATGAAAGATGAAACATGTGGCATCACTCTGGATAGATCTTGCAAGCCTTATTGGCTATTTCTAAGGAAATATTGAGAGTAGAGAATTGCAGCCCAAGATGACATTTTGTGTTACCTATTGTAGAAAAGCTCTGCAGAATACACATATCAAGCAAGGAAACTTGATGGATTTGTTGTATTTCAGTTATAGGAGACTGGTCACGTGGAAGATGAATATGTGATTTGTAACCTATGTGCTTCTTCTCTTTTCTCTGAGATGTGTAAGTGAGCTGAATATGTGAACTGAACAATGATGTCCATCTTCAGTTCAATACTTAGGAAATACTCAGAACTGTGAAGAAAGGATTTGCCAGTGAGGTCAATCTATTTCCTCATGTCACAGTAATAGTACTGCTGCTGAGTTCAGCTCCTGTGATTTATTTGTTTGCCTTTACTATGCTTGGTGTAAGCTTCCTGAACATGCATGCAATGGGTTTTTAATCAGCATCTATTGTCTTGAGGTTTTGATGTTTCTGTAAGTGTGGGATGTATGTGTAATTCATCTGAGGTTCAGTTCTATGAGGAGGAGCATAAGCACTGCAAGAAAGATTGCTGATGTTTATGTACTGATGAGACGGTCATCGGATGGTCTGTAATGCAGCTGAATGAAACCGCATTGGAAAAGGCTTTGGATCTGGTGCATAGCAGCAATGGAACCTATGTTGCAGTTCTGTACTATGCAAATTGGTGTCCTTTCTCAAGAGAAGTGCGCCCAGTTTATGATGTGCTTTCCTCAGTCTTCCCCACAATCCATCATGTGGCTATAGAGGAGTCCTCTGTTCGGCCAAGGTCAGCTCTTGACCCTTTCAATCTTACACTGTTAGGTTGTGATGATATGATGAAAAACCCACAGCAGTGACCATGGCATCTTTGGGTTGTGCTCCTTTTAACATCATGCTCAAATTTTTACAGAAGAACCTTTCCTTGCTGCATTTTTTGTCATGTGAGTCTGATAACAAGTCTTTGTGCTTGGTGTACAGTGTGTTGTCATATTATGGAGTGCACAGCTTCCCCATTGTGTTTATGCACAATAGGACATCAAGAGTTCGTTACTATGGATCCAGGACTCTAGAGGCATTCACTTATTTCTATCAGAATTATACAGGTGAGGAGCATGAGAATTGGATTTCTGTATCAAATTTCTTCAGGTCTACAAGATTGCATGCACTTAAGGAGCAGATGTGGGATTTCCCCCTTTTTGTCTTGTGGTTCTGATATAGGGCTTTTCCATGAGCTGACAACAGCTTCGCTTCAATAATCCAGAGTGACCTCAATCAACCAATCATGGACAGCTACATGACAACATAGCTCCCTAACGAGTATCTGGCATTGAAACTGCAGGTATAAAAAAATCTGCATCCAAAAGTCAGTCAGTGAAGCGCTCGGATTGCAGCATTGCAAAGCTCAGCTTGAATGTTGGCACTACTGGTGTCAAAGAAGTTTGTCCATATCCCTGGGCCATCTCCCCACAAAAGTGGTTGCAAGATGATGCATATCTAAAATTAGCATTCCTGTTCCTCATCACAAGGCTAGTATGCTTTTTACTCCCTATAGTGGCATCTGCATGGAAGCAACACTAGTATTAGCCAGACAAATCCTATCCCTACATGCTCTTTGAGGGTGAACTGTGCATCATGATCAGCTGAATTAAGTTCACTGGAAGCACAATCCAGTGGTTAATGATGTGGGAGCAAGGCAGAAGTTCAAATATGGTGCACATTTTAGGCAGGGGCTGACCCTAAGTCCACCATTGTGACACTTGCGACTCCATGCCAATGGCTGAAAGCAGCTCATGTGAAGGCAGAGCAGAGCAGAGGATGTGATTCATGACATGGGTGTAAGGCTGCACAACATGGATCTAGCTCATGCCACCCGCAGCCCCCAGTAAGAGCACCTGTTTGGTTTGTAGAGCACTTTTGCTTTTGCCTTAACTTAGAGTTCTAAACAGAAATATGGTAACTGGATGTCTGTAGCTTCTTAATTTTGCTGTTGGATTAGTCCCTATCTCTCTTGGATTAGTTTGAATGACATGGCCTGGATTTGAGTACTCTTGTAACCTTATCTTGTCACGATTATGCTCTTCAACTTGAAGATTATCTTCTTGGTGATGTTTTGATGTTTCAGGCAATAGAAAATGATGCTTGCGGTGAACACTTTTCTGTACACAACTTCTGTTTGTTTGTTGTGTATTGGGTTCAGAAGAGGCACTTCAATTTGATACATTCAAAGCTTTGAAATATCTACTCTTTCTGCAACTGGCAGGAAGGCGAGAATCATCATCAACCCATGAAACTACTTTTGGGTGTTCAAAGCAATTGATGGGTGCATATGCGCAACTACAATGCCTTGGGTGGGTCTTGTAAGTGATTGCACTCTCTTTTTGTTTTTGTCAATGAATACTCGTGCTATGTACTGATTATACTTCATCACGCATAATTGTTGAATTTTGTCTGACTTTTTTCCCCTAATTATTTAAGTATGGGCGAGATATTTTTGTGGTGATTTCAATTCATTGGTCAATTTTTAAAAAAATAATATCCTGAAAACATTATATAAACCAGCAGCATATTGTACTGTCATGTAAACTAGTAATTTGGATGAGGTTCACCCTTCAAATAGTGTGGATGAAATTCAGGTTTTAAATAGAATAATACGGCAAGTGAATACGGCAGTCCCTAGGATAGTAATGCATTAATTAATTATTTTTAAAAAAATGAAAAGTATGTATCCAAAAGTATGCTGAAAATCTGAAAGAAACTCTGAAGCAACAAGTAGCTTCATTATTTAGTATAGTGGCTAATTGTAAAAGAATATTGCTTTTACTGCAAAAAGAAAATGACAAAAATGTTATTATTATTATTATTATTATTATTAACCACCTTGCTGCTGAACCAACCCAGTAGTAATTACAGTAGTAATTTGGATGAAGTTCAGACTTTAAAAAACACTGTGGATGAAGTTAAGGTCTTTTAGAGCATCTCCACCAAGAGTCAGTATGTGACCCTTCACTGGAAATCTTTGATGAGGTTCATCCGTCAATAGATATCTATTTATTGACTGTTCCTTGTTTATGATTGGCTACATAGTCTGATTGGTCCAAGTGGTTTGCTATTAGTAATCTCCCAAGCCTCGTGATCGGCTACATATTCTGATTGGTCCAAGTGGTTTGTTGTTAGTACAGTAGCCTCCCGCCTAAGTACGCACCCGTTTAAGTACGCATCCCGGTAAAGTACGCATTATTTTCTAAAAAAAATAGGGTTCAGATCTTATATATAATTTCGCTTGTTGCGTGCGTGCGTCTGTCTTTTACTTATCTTTTACTTCTTTTGATTCCTGGCCCCTTTTTCTTTGGTACCCTCTTTCTTCTTCTTTTTCACAGTTTTCCTTTCTTTCTGCTTCTTTTTCTCTGACGTCATTTCATTACGTCTGTCTCTGACACTTCTGATAACTAGGCCTGATTTTTGGCTTTGGGTTTTGGAATTTGGTTCCAAGACCAGAATTGGAAATTTCTTATTTTTGAAGAACTGGACCCAAAACCAAACCAAAC
>Ga0116231_10008807_pt1 | contig 17467 bp, 7 predicted proteins | sample S1TSphgellanicum_2_FD_89695 | JGI IMG/M metagenome (GOLD analysis project Ga0116231, IMG submission 89695) | Host-associated microbial communities from peat moss isolated from Minnesota, USA - S1T2_Fd - Sphagnum magellanicum MG | ecosystem: Host-associated > Plants > Peat moss > Unclassified...
AAAAAGAGAAAAATAAAGGGGGAGGGGGGGGGGGTGGGTTGGCGGGGGGGGGGGAGACACACACGGGGGGGGGGGGGGGGGGGGGGGGGGGGGGGAATGCTCCTACTCCTCCTTGCATAGCACAATAGCACGAAGGGGAACATGGATGTAGCACAAAAAAGTGCAAAGGATTAATAAACAAACAACAAACCAAACAACACCAAAAGGACGACATGGGGGTTACTCACCTAAAAAGGTTGAAGATGAAAACCATAGTGATGGACATAGGTAGCATTGTTTGTTGTTCCCCACCACACAACACAAGTGGGAAAGGGAACTCCCAAAATGCAAAACACAAAAAAAAACCCCCTAATCTTCTAATTTAAAAAAATCTTTAACATTGAAAACTAAAAACCTTTTAACATACAAACTTTACATGACTTTACATGCCCCCAAACATTTTACATGGGGCGTGTAAATGTAAAATAAAAATATATGCATTACCTGTCGTGTAAGTGTAAATGTAAATAAAATGGGGGTGTAAATGTAAATGATTTACATTTAAACAATGTTACACGCCTTGTTACATGCTTAGTTACACTTACATGCCCAACATTAGTAGATACCTACCTATACCATATTTACAACTACAAAGTTACAATGTACATATAAATATATATTATATTAAATATTAGTGTAAATAATCTAATATAATAATCTATAATCATAATATTAATATATAACATTTATTATTTGAATAAAAATATTAGATAATTTTTTTGTTATTAAATTATTATTATTATTATTATTATTATTTTCATCCTATGATATTTTGACACATGACATTACATAATGTTAGCCTAAAAATGTAACTTAGGTAATTAGGTAAATACTTAAGCCTTGGCATAAGGAATATTTGGTCAATATCATTTGCAAGGTTTGTTCCTTGGATGCCAAGGATGAAAATCAAATCTTTAACCAACAAATCACCTCACTTCATATGTAAACATAGTGGGGTGCATTTTATTTAAGCTATGTTTTGTTGTAAATGTTGCACAAATGCCAACTTTAATATTTAACATCTTATTGATATTTTGTCCAAATGTAAAGTTAATTTTGAATCTTTTTTCAATGATGTATACATTTATATTTTTCTCCTTTTAAAAATGGAAACTCATTTCAGTAAAAAATAATTGAATTTCATTATTTAATAATATTTCAATGACCATTCTTTTATTTAAAAACTCAAGCATAGGATTTAATTATAAGTGGAAATTTTTTATGGCCAACGTAATAAAAAAAATGATATACCTCCCACATCTTAAACATATATTTGATTAAAATTTTATATTATAGAAATTTGATGTATTTAGTCTATGATTTATTGACATATAATATTCATAAATAGATCATAAATATTTTATATTCACTAAAATTTAATATAGTTTAAAATATCAATTATACTATTTATGATGTACATTATTAATTTAAATATTGACCTCTAATTTTAAAAGTATCAAATAAAGCTATATAATTCATAATTTTATGAAATTTTAATGTTTATTTTTATATTATAATATATTATTACTATTTAAAATATTTATTTAAACCATTAATTTATATTTTAAATTAATTATATTAATTACGATCTACAATGTCATTTATAATATTAAATTTAAAATTTAAAAAATTATATATAATTAATAAATTTATGAATTCTAATTTTTAATTATAATATTACAATAGAATAATATAATTTTAAATAATGATAAACTTGAATAATATAAATTAAATTAATGTATATTTAGTTGTATAAATGAATGATTATGGATGTTGTCAATAATTTTTTTTGTGTTTAACTATTGAATAGATATTTTACAATTTCTGAAATATAAGTTATAATTAACATTATTTAATTTTCATAATGTAATGTATTAATTTAATTTACTAAAACTTGGTTAATAATTTTAAAACTTGAATAGCACCAAAAATTCAAACAAACAAAAAAAAAAAAAACTTACATGTGGTCATTTATACAATTTAGTTGTAACATAGTTGTAAATGTCACAATGTAGACCCTAAAAATGATTAAAGGAAAGTGATTATGAACAAAACATGGACATGGCTAGGAAAATGACTACATGACTAGGTTAAGACATAGTCACAAAAATTTCCAATCATGAAGGACATGTTTTGGTGTAGTGTAAGTAGGTAGGGTAAAGTAAGTAAGTAAGTAAATAAGCGTAGGTAGGTAAATAAATAAGGTAAATAAATATGTATAAGGGGGTAGTTACGTAGGTGGGTAGGTATTTAAGTAGGTTGTTAAGGTAAGTAGGGACATAGGGAAGTTGTTAAGGTAACTAACTAAGTATAGGTAAGTAGGTAGGTTGATAAGGTAGGTATATTTGACCTATTTAACTAGCCTAAAGCTAACCTTTTAGGCTTACATTAGGTTATTTACCTTATGGCTAGTTAAGCTATTTATAACCTAACTTTAAAAGCCTTGGCCAAAGCTACTTATTTAAAACTAAGCTATTTATTTAGCCTATTGCATCAAAATCAATGTGACATGTCGTGAAACTTAAGCTACCTACCTATTTTAACATAGATTAATCATGTTAGGTTAAATAAGTAATATAAACATAACCTAGCCTATTAAACGGATTAAGCTTTAGCTAAATAACTCAAGCCTAGAAAGTAGGATAGGTAGCCAATCAATATGACCAATTGACTAAGTGTCAACTCACTATGGCCAATTTGACTACACCATGGTCATATTGATGTCGTTTGTCATTTTAGACTAGATGTATAACATGTCACATAATCAAAACAATCACCCTAGTAAAAAAAAACTAGTCAAAATAACCATGTGTTTTGCATGTTCCATGCCTTTAGTCAAAATGGACATCCCCCTTTAATCAAGTTGAACAATTCTAGAAAATGATCATTTCTTATAGTGATGTGAACCATTACAAAGAACAAATGAAAAAATGAAATTCCTAATATATTTCCATTTATTTCAATTAAGCATTTAGGGTGGGAAATCCATTGCCACATCATAGACTTCACATGAAGAATTAATTGGATGCCATTGAAGCATGTACACAATTGTCATTCATTCAAAATGCATGATAGGAGTTTGACTAAAATTAAATTAATTGGCATCTCAAGCATTTGTTTGTAATAGTTTGCAACTACATTATTAAGTATTTAATATTATTTTACAACTAATTAAAATTTTATGTTGAATTACTACATGCAACTACCATTACAGGCCATGATAAATTTACAACTACATGAGTTGAAAAAAACACAAGCAAACAACTATGTCAATGGTGTTGCAATTGATATTATTAAAAGTGGGGCTTTCTTACAACTATTGTTATTAGTAATGCCATTAGATTCCAACTATTTATGTTGTCTTGTAATGTTGTTATCTAACTAAATGATTATATTTTAGTATTTTTTGGTTTGTCATATGGATAATATTGATACCATCTTGCAACTACGAACAATAAGGTGCATGAATATTATGCTACAACCAATTACATTTAAAATGTTAGTTATTTGTGACTAATGAAATTTAATATAGTGTTGCCTTGTAATTAAGACATGAATGATATAATACTGATTTTTACTAGATACAATTTACTATGGAAAAATATTCAACTTTGTAATGCTTGCTAATGATATTGCTATTTTGCAACTAGCACAAATTGCATTATTTATTTTCTTACAATCAACGTGTCATCACTAAATTATGTTAAACTTTACAATTAACATAATATGCATATCATTATATTCTTCCCAATTCCATGGGATCAAGGATGAAAGGTCATAATTAATTACAATGACCCAAAGGGTTTAAGATCATCATACTACACGTATATGAGCAAAATGGCTAGTTTAAGGTTTAACTCAAAATGCAAAGACATGCATGTGTGGTGATCTTATTACATTAATAGTAACCCTTATCTCTCCCATAAATTCACGCATTCAACCCATTCATGGTTTAAATACCTAGAAAAAGGTCTAACTTCCAAAGGACTATTTCTTGCAATTTCAACCATAACAAAATGAAAATTGATGTTGAAAATTGGCTTATGTAGTTGTATCATTTTAAACTATAACATCCAATTTACCATCCTTGAATTTTTTTTGCAACTTGGAACAAACGTTCATGTTTAGAAAAATCTTACAACATTTGTTTTTATGGTGTCTTAAAATGTTGCTAAATAATTATAAGGAATATAAAGAATAGAAAATCAAAATTTTCTATAATGTAAAATCCATGTTGTTATGGTTGATGGTTTTGTGGTGTACAACATCATGCATTCTTTTTTGAATTATTTTTTAAGTGTGGAAAATTATGATATTAGGGTTATAGAGAAAAGGGATTGACAATGATGTTTTTAAATGGATTTTGTTTTGCAAAGTTATATTAAATTGGCAATGGGACATGTATGAGGAATTTTGCTTTTGAATAGGGATTCACAACATTCATACAAATTGGATTCCTTAAAGCAAAATGTTAGGACATCGGACTAAATTTTTTTGGTAGGGCTATTTGATGAACTTCCTAATTGTTCATTGTGCCTTTGAAATTTAGGTCATCATTTAGGATGAGGGTTTGATCCATTGATCATTTGCATCTTTGATTTATGTTGTTTGTTGAATTTGGATTTTTCCACTTGACATTTGTTGGGTTTTGACTAAGCATCGTATATGCACACCTTTCTATGCAAAAGCTCATCGACGAACTTTGGCCGGACAATGCATCTATTGGCATAACTATGTAATTGTAATTCAATGAAAGTTCAATGACCCATGATGTAGTCACTTAGAGGTTCTTTGTTCAAGTTTTATTGAATATCATTGTGGGATGTTTCGTGTATCTTGATTACTAACTTTTTTGTTGTTAACTTTCTATGAATACGCTAGTTCATGATGTTTTTGAAACCTTTCAAGGCTCTCATCCAATGGTTCCAATCAATTTTCCAATTTATTTTCATTACAACCTAAAATTCATTTTATTTTGGATTCATTTATTTGGTACTACATAGAGAGGTCATTTATCAAAAATTTGTTAAAGTAGGTTCATATGTGGGGTGTACAAATGGTTCTTTGTAATTGGGTGGTTCATTTATGGTGCTTGGAACATTCCCAAAAGTTCATATTTTAACACTAAAATGAATAAAATGTTAAAAAAACAATGTTAAGTGTGGATCATGTGGTGATCAATGAACTAATAAAGTTCAAATGAACAAGAGCCTAACAAAACAACTTTTTGACACACATGTTTAAGAAAATTTATATAATAAAAATGATCAAGTTAGAGATTCTTGAAAATAATGTGCAAATCTAATCATTCAAAAGTTTATAGGTATGTGTTGGTTCAAGTTTTTGTTTTTTCTGGGGAATTTTTTCTAACAACTATCACATTTTGAAACCTTATAACACATCTTGAGATGAAATGGTATTGAAAAATGCACTTGAATCTTCATGCAAATTTAAGACCACAATCTAGCACTCCATTTCAAAAGTTCAACATCACTATATGTTTGGTGTATATTTATTGAATTTCATCATTATGAACATACTATTATTCAAGTTGAAAATTTTAATCCTTAATTTTTTTTTCCACATTGATGATTTTACCATATGTTTGTGACATTTGAATAGAATACATTTTGCAAAAAGTCCATTGTAATGCAAAAAATGAACCACCTTATTCTACAATTACTAATCAACAACAAATGGATTTTTGTTTCAAAGTTTTTTCATTATGTGTGCAATGAAATGGATTGGCATGTTCCAAACCCATGTTGTAATCATTGGGTGGTGGATTTTATGTGGTGAAGACAATGAAGAGTTTTTGAATATTTCTCAAGTTTAGGGTGTAGTTTATTGAAAATAAGCGCTTGTTTTAAATGCTCTTGGTTGTTATAATTTGAATATTTTAACTGATCTTGAAGGCAATACATTTTGCATATTGGTTAAAACATTTGGCATACAACATCATTTGACAACTTTCAATTTGGGGTTTAAAAAATGGTGGAGGCTTTCAAATTTGAATGATTAAATCAAGGTTGCTCATTTAAATTGTTGTGTTATGGGGAATTCACAATGTACAAACTTTCTTAAACAAGAAAACAAAGAATGTCTAAATACAAAAGTTTAAATTAAGTTTAAATATATAGTTCATCAATAAGAGAGTAAGGCACTGTACATGAGAAGTTCTTTTTGGAGCAACTAGAAAATGACCACCAAGAATAACAAAAGATTTTTCAGGTGAATACTTTTTGTATGTTATGAAATAATGGATTATTAAATTTTTGATATTATAATTGGGAATATTTTACATATATTTTAGGTATATTTTCATTATTCGATTCTTTTCACCTTATAGGGTTATTTGTATATTTCAAGATTTATAAAAATTTGTAGCAAGATATGTTTAATGCCTTGCTTTTACTTTGCACAATTTAATAAAAAAAAAACAAAGATTTACAATGTTAGAAATATTTGCATGATAAATTTGTTTAACAACTTCTATTACATGTGCTTGACTTTCTCACAAGTCAAAGAAAATTGTTGCACAATGAAACTTTTCAAGTGAAAATTTAACATTTGCATGGGAGGGTTTAAAGTTTGGAGTTGAGAAAGATAAGTATACATCAACATTGTTCTTGAAATAACAAATATGGTGTCCTTAGAAGGTTATAACATCAAGGTAGGAGCTTCAAATTTTGTGGAATTCAATATAAGAATAATGAAAAAAGTTGCTAGGTGAAGACAATTGTTGAATGCTCAAGTTGGGGGAAAAAAATGCCCAAAAGGAAATCAAATACAATGACATTGTCACGAGAAATGAAAAAAAATCATTACACCAAAACATGGAATCCATGACAATATTTTATGACTATTATCCAAGCTTGGTCATCTAATTGTATGAAATAGTCATACGAGATTTTAATCATGATTATGTGACTTTAATCCTAGTACCTAGCTAAGCCTTAAGTTAACAAGTCTAGATAGATTTAAATAGACCCTAGTTAACTACCTAGGTAGCCTCAAAAAGTAGGCTATATGTAAACCTTGTGTAACCCCTAGGTAAATCTTAAATAAGCCTAGGCTAGGTAAGTCAATAGGCTAGGCTAGCTAGGGCTACCTAGGACTATGTAAACCCTAGCTATCTAACCTGCCTAGGTAGCCCTAGATGTGACCTAGGTAGGAATGAGGAGGGTTAACTGAATGGGCTATCCCTTTGTGATGTAGCTAGGTTTTAACTTTTAACAATAAGTCTTCAATGTAGGTTGAGTTGTAAGTAGTCTAGAATACTCAACAACTTGGATGGATCACCCGGCAACCATGCAAACTTGGACACTTGCCATCCAAGCTGAGCTTAGCACCTTGGCTCTAGAATAATGTCATTAGAGATACGTGGAAGCACCCGACAATGGTCCTGACTTGAAACTATTGAAGTATTTTAAGGATATAAAAATGTTCATTTTTGCTAAAGTTTTTGGGAGATGGCCCAACTAACACTTTCTTCATTTTCCTGTTTTTGAGGAAAGGATATTTTTTCCCTCAACAGGCCTACAGTTTGCATTCAGTTGGGCTTTTCAAATTCGAGGTGTAATGCATGTTGATGGCAATAAATGAATATATGAAGTTGGGTGACTGAATTGTCATGATTTCTTGGACCTTTCTTTTCGAGGAAAACAATCAATTCATGGCAAAAACGGATTTCTTTTTTCTCCCATTGCCTACTCCACATCCTGAAGGCCCACAAACTCCACCAACACGGACCTTTTGGTTGCATGCTGATGACTCTTTAGTACTACACTCTTTACTTTACCCTACCGAGATCATCCTACCGAGAGCATCCCCACCGGTGCTCAGTATGTGAACTTGCCAAAATAATTCTCACATCCAAGTTTAGTTATTTACTTTTTTGCAACCCCACCCATATAACTGAAATGACGACTCTACATAGGTGGGAACTCCTAATAGCAAACCACCTGGACCATTCATGATGATTAGCCAATCAAAAACAAGGATCATCAGTCAAATCATATTTATTACACTCTTCTCTAGCATGTGCACATTTTTGCTGCGCTTTTTACCAGCCTCAGCAAACTGAGCAAAAATACAGGGGGAAAACCATTTTCCTCAGTCACACTGGCAATATAATACAATAGAATACAATACAACACAACATAATACTACACACATGTCAATGTGCTACTTGAAGAAGATTTTTTTTCTTTTCATATTTTGTTAATAGCCAAATTTGGCTAAATCAGCTTATGACAAACTACATCCCAAAATTGAAAGCAAAAAAAGAACACTGATTTGGACTGTCCTTTTAGTTTGAGGGCAAAATTTCATCACTTTTAAAAATATTAAAAATGAGGTAAGTAACAGTGTGCTTTTTTTTTTTTTTTGGCTCGAATTTTCGCCAAATGGCGAATTGTTTTTCAAAATGAAGAGAATGTACTGTTTTTCTGGTTTTTTCGTTGCCAAATTTCGAAAGAGAGTTTCAATTTTTTTAATATAAAAACCGCCAGACTCTGTACTGAGTTCAATAGGTAGCCCAAAATACAGAAGGATATGTTTTTACTTTCATAAAATTTTTCACCAAATCTGGCTAAATCCTCTTAAGGATGATCGCCACTTTACATTATAAAGCAGGTCTATTATTTCCCCTCCTCGTGTCGAATTTTCGCCGTTTTGCGCGAAATTTTGTTTTAACAGGCATACCAAAAAACGCTCAGGAATCTTCTTCTTCTTCTTCTTCGTCTTTTTTGTCTTCTTTGTGGAACGCATTTGTGCCTTAGGGTTTCGCGTGGTCGTGTGTATTCGGAAGGAAGTGTGGCGGACGCTGGGAGAGTTGGTGTGGCGATTCAAGTAAGGAGGAAGGAGGGAGCGAAGGAGCGAGCGAGCGACGGAGATTATCGTTGGAGTTTTTCTTTTTTAAGAAGAATTTCGTAGGGTTGTTGGGGACGGTGCGTGTGCGGGGAGTACGTATGCGAGTTTGAGACGGCCTGGGAGTATCGGGTCTTTCTTGAGCAGGAAATTAGCAAAAGAGGGAGATTGGGATTATTTTTGTGGCGTGTTCTAGGTGGTGATAGAAGATTTAAATTGACGGATCAATTGGTGGCGGGCGAAGGAATATGGGGCCTTTATGTCGGAGGATTTGTGTTTCTATTGATTGCGCCGTCTCTTTTGTCTGTTAATCAACGGAGAAAGGTATGCTGTTATGTTTTCGGACCTGTAGAGAAGCAAGGCAACCGGGAGATTTCGAAGGAAGTTTCATGTTGTTAGTGCTATAGTTGTGGGCACTGCGGATTTGCTCGTCTTGTTTGAAGGCAGCGGGACAAGTTTTTACAACGGGGGTTAAAGGTGAAGTCCGAGCTCTGACAACTTGTTTTGCGAGGATTTCTTATCAGGAGGCTTTTATTGAAGCTTAGCGGGGAAAAAAAAATTGTGTTAAACTTCGAACTGGGAAAATAAAAACCGAACACTTCATCAGAATTTGATTTTGGAACCTCTGCATCTTGTTGTATATTGAAAAGAGTGGCCTTGGACAGGATGGGGGGTGCACCGAGCAGCCGACGGCATAACCGAATCCAGCATAATCCAGGGATGCAACAACACTCTCAGGCAATTCCTCCACCTGCTGGATACCCAGCAACACATGCAATTCCTCCTCCTGGTCCTGCCCCTTATCCAGGCCCGGCTCCCTACACTGGACACCACATGCCATATTACTATCCTCCTAATTACAATGGAATGATGCCTCCTGTTCAGTATTTCCAGCAAGGTTTTAATCCCAGTAATGGACAGTTGCTTATGAATGGGCCACCCTCAGGTCACAGACCAGCAGGTCCTGTGCCTCAACTTGCCCTGGCTGGCATCCCAGATGTTGCAGAGCACCAGAAAGCTAACACAATCCAGAATGATGTCAATTTGAAGAAGGCAACTCTACGGCTGGAGAAAGATGAGGAGAATCCAGGATTTCATCTTGTAGCATTCTCATTCGATGCCACTGTGTCTGGAAGGTATGTTGTTATCTGTCTCTGTGCAACTCACCTCCTTCCTCCTCTGCATAAACTAGAGTATTAAGTCTTGAGTACTACACCTCTATGTCTGAATTGTGTGCATGGGTGCCTATGGGGTAGAATAATAGTAGCTGCATGAAGAAGCATGCTTTTAGCTGCCTAACTGTAATGTGAGAACATGATCTTTCTACTATAATTTGAGCAGAACAGGGGGTAAGTTTGAATTGATGCTTCTGGTCATCTGGAATTGAAAGTCAAATGGCCCAGGTATGGTTTTTGTGCATGGAACTGTACCCATGTTGTGGAGGTTCAGTTTGAGTCAGTATAAGGTGTTAAGATGCACTACTTGTTATCTCAATTTGCATCAGTCAATCAGCCAGTACCTAGAATGATACTGAGGATGTATCTTCTATGGTCAACAATTTGAAATGCCTCTTATCCTGGTGAATCTGACATCCTCCTATATGAGTAACTGCTTCTGGTACATAGGGACATATCAAAGCAGGAAATCTATGTGTGCATCAGAGACAGTGGAGGTAACACTCCAGTAATCTTGCAAATATCGAAGTAGCATTCTGTATGGCTTGGTGGGATGGGAAATAGAAGAGGTTTTCTGGTTAAAGATCTTTGGAGAAACGCTTATTTTTGACAGCATGGCTTTGGATGTAAGCTATCCTGATTGGAAGATTGTATTCACATAAGACCTTGAGATTAATTTCTCTGGCTTTATCTGGGACAAGAGGCAAATATAGAGGAAGATGTAAAAGGATGGGAAGTCATAGAGAGTGGCTGGATTTCAAATTTGGTGGTCTTCTTTTTTAATCCTGCAGATGAAGCTGCATATCCTTGGGTTTGTTATTATTTCATAATGTAGACAGTAATTGCTTGGCTCTTTCATCTTTTGAGTGGTAGAGGGGCACATTCACTGTTGGAATGTTCCGCTTGTAACAGCGCAGCTGTGAACTAGACTTGGTGATTTTGTATGTTTTTCCAGATCAAATTACCTGGGATTTCTCAGTGAAAGGCAGCTGTATTACATCATCTACAGACTTGTGGTTTAGAAGAAACTGTTCATGTTTTTCAAAAGACCATGTCATTTGGCATGGAGGAGGATTGTTTGACACATATTGCAGATTAATAGATTGACTCAGTGCCTAGTTAGGTGGAAATATGCAAAGGGACCAGTTTGTAGCATGTGAAATGCATTATTTGGTGGTTCATTTGTTCATAATGTTGCTAATGTTATTCCTTTGGTTGCAGCATTTCCATTTTCTTCCTTGCAAAAGAAGGAGATAATTGCAGTCTGACTTCGCTTAAACCCCACATCTACATGCCAATTCGTGTACATTTTGAGAAAGGATTGGGTCAAAAGTTTAAGCAAGCACCAGGGACCGGTGTTGATCTTTCCTTGTTTGATGAGAAAGAGTTGTTGAAGGAACACTTAGAGGAGAATGTGTTTCCCCTGGTGGTTCGGACAGAGACAGTGCCCAGGAGCCCTCCTCCTGATGTGCAATCAATTGAGAATGAATCCTTGGGTGCACCCTTACCAAAGTGGGTTCACTCACAGACTACACAGGCTGTGATTGAAAAGAAGGATGATGGAGACTATCGGGTGCGTGTGGTAAAGCAGATTATTTGGGTCAATGGTACCCGGTATGAGCTACAGGAGATCTATGGGATTGAAAACAGCGGACCCAGTAGTGGGTTTGATGACAGTGATACCGGAAAAGAATGTGTGATCTGTTTGTCAGAACCCCGTGACACTACAGTGCTGCCATGCAGACACATGGTATGACCCCTATTGGTTTCTTTTCTCTATTTGTGAGAAAGTATGTCCATTGGAATTGAGCTTGTGACGTTTACTGTAATGCTCTACATTTGCTGCTTGGGTCTTGAGCCTGAAGTGAAGTATGGAATCACCAGCTTCTTAATGTTACCAGAATGCCTGAGTTGGAGAACACAATCTGTCTGCTTTACCATCTGATCTGCCTAGTAAGCAGGAGGTCATGTGCAGTGAATAGGGGCTATATGTCTAGATGGTTGCTACATAGCTGTTTACTTCAAATGAAGAATACGTCTCTCTTGTAAAGACCACAAACTACGTTGTCACAAGTGTGGCAACCATGTGCTGCTTAGTAAGCTGGAGGTACTGGAAAGAGTTCCACCAGCAAGGAGGAAGTTCTGGATTTCTATTTGATTTGATGAGTTGTTTGAATTATCTGTTTTTTTAGACATGATCTAACAGGGTGGGTTTGGTTGCCAGTGCATGTGTAGTGATTGTGCCAAGGTGCTCAGGCATCAGACCAACCGTTGCCCCATTTGCCGAACCCCAGTGGAGCGCTTGCTAGAGATAAAAGTGCCAAAGAATGACTCAATTGACATGGCCAGTGGGATGGAGTCAAGTACTGTTGGGTTGACTGCAGGTTGAGGAACCAGCAACTAGAAAGAGCTGAACTATGATGCACTTCTCTGTGGGATTTTGGCTGCCAGAATATGTGCAGATGGTGGGGAATGTGGAAGATTAGTACAATATGGACTTGTGGAGGCTAATAGATGAGCTAAGTGTCTTGAGTCTGAACAAGCTCAGTGAGATATTTACTTTGAACAAGCAAGAAGGGTATAGGTTTTTCTGAAAGCAAGTATCTAACTCATTCATGCAACAAGGGAAACAAAAGTGTCCTCAATTGTCTGATGTCAAAATGTAGTATATGTAGTAGTTTGACTGCAGAGCCTTCAGTATTTGCAACTCCGTACTAGACCACAAAGTGTGGTAGAATTAAGACATGGTGTTTAGTAGGAGTAGGTACAGTAGCCTTAGGATAGGCAGGAACGTACATTTTCAGCAGCCAATTTCTCCCCTTGTTTTGTGTATTTTACTACAGAGAGGAGAGAGTCAAGTCTGAAGTAGCAACTCAAGCTACTTGTCTGGGCAGGACATGTTTCCAGTTGTTTGCATGGTCATGCATATATACAAGATGTTTTGCCAAGTCTGTTGCATTACAGTCTTATCATGGCTTGAATTCATGAGAAATGGAAATGTCAATAAACTGGATTAATTTCAAAAGATTCTGTGTTGAACCCTGAGTTAAACTATTGATAGTTTGAAGAAGTTAGTCATTTGAAACAATTGATCTGGCTCTCTGAGTCAGCTGTCAGATAGTATGCAACCCACAAGATGGAAGAACAGCAACATGGCTGCATGACCTAAGATTTAAGTTCCCCATGTGATAACACAGGGGCAGCTTCAACATATGTCTGTTGAGCAATTAATTACTCAAGGTTGCCACTGCATGCCCTGGCTGACTGCAAGCAATGAACTTGGCTACACAATTAGCAATCCCCATTCCATGTCAAAAGACCTGACAATCTTGGAATCATGATGCAGATAATTTGACTGTACTGAAGGGCCAATTACTCCCAATGGGTAAGCAACACCAAAATGTAAACAAACCTTTCAACCTGCCCAATTGGTAGACAGAAAAACCATTTGTATATTTACTTCCCTCGCCTCAACAAAAAAATTGACAGGCATAATGTGACAATACTTCCTAAGGACTGCTCAAGTACTTAATGGTGGCAAACTTTGACACCCAGTTTTGTTCAGAACTTTTGTTTGATTCCACTATATACATACTTTCGCAAAATTACAGTTTGGTTCCAATCTACATAATTTTGCTAATTTCATGGTGTAAGGAAGACACCTCCACTAAAAGCAAAATTGTATTTCTTTATCAACCTTAGGGAATTAATCTCTTCCACAAAATAGAGGAAGCTTTTCCACAAAGATCCTTCTGGTGCAGTTGCCATTTCCAAAACTGTTTTTAGTTCTTCAATGTTCTTCTTGATAATTTAACCCCTTTGTGTCTTCCATCAACAGTTGGATAATCCTTTCAATCTCCTCATGTCCAACTGCCTGAGTTGGATCCTGGATGTTGTTGAAGATGTCAACAAATAGCATCAAATTTATCATGTGATTAGCCCAAAGTGGCCACGCAATCATTGGCACTCCCATGGCCAATACTCTCTCCAGGATTGCACAGTATGTTGTTAGCTGGGAGGTTTGTGCAGGGTTAACAAAGAAATATAAACCAACTGTGAGGACATGGATCCATGATGTGCTAGCTCAAGAAATTGCTGTAGTCTCTAGATAGAACTTTAGACAGATAGAGAAAAAATGGAGTGACCCTAGAGATGTTCCTTTAATTATCTGTGTACCTGGGTCCAGGGAAAATAGAATTCAGAGATGATGCACACTGGAGGGCGAAGATGAGGAGAATCTGGGGATTCATCAATGCCCTTGGATACACTGGCTTCATTCAACTCCATCAAGTGCTAATTCATCAGATCTCCGAGTGGATCTCTCAGCTTCTGAATAACTAGAACTATCAATTGAAAATGATCAACATTGATATCTGAATCAGGGAAGTCAAGAGCAACGACTCGAATATATTATCATGGGCAACTTCCAAGCTGCTTTTGTTTTCCAGTGCTACTGCTTGCCACATTATGGCGGAGTAATTAGTTGCTGTGATGACAGTGGTGGTATGCCCATTCCTTGCCAACCATCCTTAGTAAAGGAATAAAGCGAGTGTGGTGACCTCCTTCAGGAAAGGACAGGTCCTCCTCCTCCCTTGACTGACATGGTTCAATTCCTTATAAGATGTCATGATGGTAATTTTGCAGCTCCTCTGGATCTTCTGAATCTGAAGCAATATCGATCAGGTGATGCATTGGAAAAGTTGATCAATCAAATGTCGAAAAAGACCTTGAACCGTAATGAAAATTCCAAGAGTTACAACTGCTGTTCCTCAGGAATCCATCACCTCAAAGACACAAGTTTTAAATTGTCTCCATCTTGACTCCATCTCTCTGCAAAGATCTTGATGTACTCACAGGTGGCAGTCAGCAATCATTCGTCACCCCATAGAAATGTACTCTAGCGAAGAATCAATCTTATTCAAATGCTAGACTTCGTCAATTGGTTAATTGACCTTCACTCTCTGTCTACTCTTGCAGAAGCTACAGAGGAGTCACAGTGAGATCGCTGAAGGAGGTACTGACCATCAGAGAGCTCCTCCCATTCACAAGAGGCCAAAGAGCTGAAGACGAAATAGTAGCTCAGAGAGACAGACAGAAAGAGACCCACCCAGCAAACATGGTGCTGATGTTCGGTTTACCCCTACTTTACACCTCTGCAGCTGTTAAAAGAAAAAAGAGTGCAACAAAAAGAGTGCAACAGGCATCATCATCGGCGTGGTATTTCCTTGAGCTCCACCACCAGCAAATCCCCAACCAGACCATCATTCTTGCAGAACTGTAATCAATGAAGCTGAGGTCAAGCAGCAGGGCCACAGTGAGCTGTAAAAGAGTCAGCAAAGGTATACAATGTCACTTACACATAACGTTTAACACTGCTCTTGCCCTTCTCTTAGTTGACAGCATCAGGGTATGCAAGCACACTACTGTAATACGAATATGCAAGGATGCAACATAACCAGCATGATTTCCCCCCCTAACAATGGATTCTCAAAGAAAAAAATCTTCTCATAAACTAACCTCGCTTTTGATATTACCATGCTTTGTTTACACAGCTGTAAAACGAAGCGTCAGTAGGTGTGCGTTTTGCTTCGTTTACACTGTCCAGTTCCAAGTTTCTTCACTTCCCACTGCAAGGAGGTAGCGAATTTTGGGATCTTGATCAATCTTCAGTCTGCACCAGCTCGTATTGGGGTGAGTCCAGATGAAGAGAATGAAATCATCGAAGCTGATAGAGAACAGTGATGGGTCTTCAAAGACATTTTAACAAGATCTTCTGGCCATGTTTGTGCGAATTAGCGAGATCGGGAGGTCGGGTTCGCTGAATTTTGCGGATGGGTTCTGGTGTGTTCCCGGAGGATCTCGTGAAGCACGCATCGCCTACGCACTCAAGGAGAGATGCTCGAGACTCCTGCGCTGAGCTGCTGCAGCGACGACAGGCCCGCACTAATCACCAAGCTCTAATCACAATTAGCATTTTGCAGAACATCTTCTACAGCAGAACCTGACATCCAGTACTTTTACAAGATGAGGTGCAACATCAGAAGCAGCATAAAGCATTGAGACTTGGTAAAAGTTTTTGCACGAGAGCTTGAAACAGAAGAGACATGAGATGAGCAGTCTACCACCGCTGGTGACCAATGAGCTGCGAACCAAGAGCAGAAGCTGGTGGGTACGGAGATGAGATGCTGGAACTTCTGTCAACGGAACCTCTGCGGCTGCTGAGAGTAGTAGCGTCCGCCATCGCTGAGCAGCAATAACAACAACCCTGCGCCAAGCACAAACGCCAGCAAGGACAGTCCCAGGATCTTGGTTTTGATTTCTGAGGCATTGGGCCCTTTTCTCTTTTTTTTTTTCCTTTGGGGGGCGCGGGGGGGGAGGGAGGGGTTGGTTTCTGCCCCCCTTTTCCCCCTTTTTTTTCATGGGTGCTTCGCCCTCTGTTTCTCGTATCTCGGTCTCTTCTTTCCCCCCTCCCTCCGTGCCGGCTTTCAGCCTTTGTTTCGCCTTCTTCGCCCCCCTTTTCAGTATGGTTGCTTCAGCTTAGTTGTCAGGTGTCCCAATAAACTTGTGCACAACACTTGACAACAGTTCATATATGATTCTATGTTACAGATTGTATCATCAACTATTCAGCTATTTGGAGTTTGGATGCTGATTACAAGGCAAAGTTCCTTGACTAAGACATTAATTCGAGGAATTCAACTGCAGTATACAGTGAAAATAACCTTGTAATTCAACAGTCGTCAGCAGGATTAACTGCACTGGGTGAGTGTTTCAGTCGCATACAAGTGCAGGGGAAGCCTGGCAGTAGCCACAGCCTGCAATGGAATTGCTTTTGGAGTTGTGACACCAAATACTTCACCCATATCAATGTCTTCAGGATTCTCTCCTCCTGGTAGCGTCCATGTGAAGCTGTGAAGAAGCTTGGCCAATGTACTTTGCACCATGAAAAGACCAAAATTTATTGCTGGGCACATCTGCCGTCCTGACCCAAATGGCAACAACTGGAAATCCATACCATGCATACCAATCCCACTTCCAACAGATCTCTCGGGGATGAAATCCAATGGATTTTCATAAGCAGATGGATGTCTGTGAACAGCCCAAACATTCACAAATATGCGAGTTTTGGCAGGTACATGGTAACCTCCCACTTGACAAGCTTCTACGCTCTCATGTGGTAGTAGCAGAGGACCTGGAGGATGAAGGCGAAATGTTTCCTTCACCACAGCTTGAAGGTATTTCAATTGAGTAATATCATGTTGATCTGCCATTCGCTCATGCCCCACTACATCATCCAATTCATCTTGAGCTTTCTTTGCTATATGTGGATGCCTTATGAGCTCAACTAGTGCCCATTCCACAGTGGTGCTGATTGAGTCAGC
>Ga0116231_10008809_pt1 | contig 17467 bp, 4 predicted proteins | sample S1TSphgellanicum_2_FD_89695 | JGI IMG/M metagenome (GOLD analysis project Ga0116231, IMG submission 89695) | Host-associated microbial communities from peat moss isolated from Minnesota, USA - S1T2_Fd - Sphagnum magellanicum MG | ecosystem: Host-associated > Plants > Peat moss > Unclassified...
TCCAATTTTGGGGGATTTCTTGGGGGGTTGGGCCCCAAGGTTATTGATGAAAAAATTTTGGGGGAAGTCTCCCATACCCCCCCCCCCCCCCCAAGTATGTAGTTAGTAAACACTTTTACTTGCTTTTAATTAATTAATTCGCCACAAACAAAAATTACCTGACTACCCTTTCTCACGGTATTAAATGGCTGGCTGCTGATGATTATTCTCATTAACGTTCTGGCCTTTCAGATAGTGTGTATGCATAATCATTGGGTTGCATTAATTAAATGTGTAGTCCCCCTCTCCCCCCACCCCCACAATTACCCCCCACCTCGCCCCCAAACCCCAACAATTTGTGGGTAATTTGGGGGATTTGCATAGGTATTTATTTACTTATTTATTTATTTATTCATCTGGGTGTTCTCAACATTGTTGAATGGTAGCCTAGAAGGAGGAAACGGTTGGGCAAAATCAATGAAAAACAATAATGATAAAATTTAAGAGAAAGAGAGACAACCCAAGTTTAACACAACACACAGTCCAGAGTTGTAGACTGGAGAGATATGACCCTAGGTATTGAACTAAATTTATTTTAATTAAATTTCATTGCTTTTGGACTACTAGTGTGCACAGTGCATACACAAAATAATAATAATAATGATAATAATAATAATAATATTGAGTTTAAAAGTTTATTTTATTCCCATTTGCCTTTAATGGTAGGTCCTTGTGTTTAGAGATGTTGTAAATTTCAAGATCTATCATTGTTAACCTGCGTCATAAATTGACCCTTGGGGTAGAGGTACCTGTGAAGTGGTAAAGTGTGGGTTATAGGTTACTAGAAGCTACAATGCCCATTTATGACACTTAATGTGTGTCTTCTGTTTGGAAGAACAGTGCTTTCCAACAAAGGGACAAGATCAGCTGGGCTTACTTAACTTTACTTGTTATTGTAGTTTACCCCCACCTACCCCCCCCCCGCCCCCCACAGTATGTGTGACCTGAATATCTCTTCAGCCTTATAAGGTTTAGTTGTGTACAATTTTTGTGAAGTTATATTGTACATTTTGGCAGCTTTAATTGAATTGTATTTCAGTTTTTTGCATCTGAAATAGTTGCAAAAAATGGGAATTTTAATTGGCAAAATATAATTGGGGTTTTATAATAAAAATTATATTTCTGAATTTTTTCTTGATTAACAATGTCATATACTTCAAAGTTCTCAATTTTCTATTTGTTATGGACGCGCTTGAAACTTATATCGACATATCATCTAAATTGTTAATTGTCAATTTCCTATTTGACATTGAAACATGGAATTCTCTATCAAAGGACTGATATTCCTACGTATATTTGTTCCCCTTGTGGAGGATGAGTGGGGAGTGTGATATACACGTGAGATTATGATAAATTCCAAAGATTCAAAAGAAAAACCCCTAATGTCTAAATCTTAAAACATTGAGTTGACGTGACTACAATGGGAAAATGCAAAGTGAGCATTTTGAACCTCTTCAGCAAAATCTGTTTTCCCTCTCCAATGAAGCTTTGCTTGGTCCCTTGGAAACCCAATCTGAACAAAGAAAAGATTGCAAAAGAATGATCTCTTGTGGAATGGGGAGCTTCAGCCTTCAACGACCCAACTTAGGTCCGACCCAGGAACAAACACTTCACAACAAACTGGTTGTGCGACTGACACCCATTGGTTTCAATGATGCATCATCTTCTTGATTCCCATCTTAGATCTTTGAAGAGTTGTTGTTCTTGCTTGTGTGACCCAAAAGGGTCCTTTACAGTGAATTTCAGAGGGATTTTCATTATCTTTTTCTCCTTATGAAACAAAGTAATAATTAAAAAGATAGGTTGACTTATTAGTTTCAGTGACAATTTTGAAGACAAAAAAGAATGAGTGAAAAGTATCATCATATGTGAACAGAGTTGACAACACCCCTTCAAAATATTGGCACAATTGGACATTAGTGCTATTTTGTAGTAAAGTCCAAAAGGGTACGTGATAGAGGGGTAGTAGGTACATGGCAATGAACCAAAATAGCAAAAGAGATGTCCTCAAAGAAATAATTTGGGCCTCTACTGAATAAGCTCCTTCCTTCTTTCAGTCGTCCTTCCTCCCTCCCTCCCTCTCTCTCTCTCTCTCTCCTTGCAGTCAGTGCCAGAACCTCTTCCTCTCTACACCATCAACAAAAAGCTGAATTGGAAACTAGAGCTCTCAACAAACAAAATTCAGGTTTACAGAGTGATAATACATAGTCTAAAGGCTGGCTTGCTGCAAAAGGATGAGCTTTACTCAGGTCTTTGATCAGCATGAAGAATGTTAGTTGACTAATACTAAGCCTAACATGTAGCATATGTCCTCTTGTGGTATTTCAACTCTGAACACTTAAGAGGAAATTTGGTGGCCAGGAGGCAATTGCATCATCATCGAATTACTTTACTTTGCTTGCTTCAGCTGATTCATTCTGGTAAAGTAAAGCTAGTTGAGATGATGGTCAATTTTACCTACTTAAACGAAGATGAGGGTCCGTTGAGGTGGTCAGCTTTGTTGTAAAGAGAAATGGTAAGTTAACATAAATGCACAATACTTTTATAAACTACCATAATATGTGATAATGGGTCTGTTTTCCGATTTTGTGATGTAGCCACATTGGCCATCATCTCAAGAGAAAATAGCCAAATTTGGCTATATGTAGTAAGTAGAAGAATTTAAGGTTAGCAATCTGCTGGAATCTATTGTCTAAATATGGAGATTTCAGAAAAATTTCCACTCGCAAGCAGGTGACCTTGGCATATTTTTCAAACAAAAATCCTTTGCATGAGACCTGCTGGATTTTCATTTGTCATTATGGTGCAAAAATTCACATAAAAATATATATATTGGAAATTTTTTATTTGCACAGACGGCGAACTAAGATTGCAAGGTGTCTTACACCTTCTTTGTTGCAAACACAAAGTACAATATTTGTGCCTTTTGCATCTCTGGCCCTAATTAATAGTAATATCCCTTAGGAGTTTAGAGACCCAAGTGGGTTTTTAAGTGTTTTACTTCTAAGATTGTTCATTGCACACTTTTTCTCATGTTATTGTGGGGTTTGGGCACTAGTACAAGAAATGATCAATTCTAATTTGGGGGCATGGGAAATCATAGGGGATGGAAAATATTGAGGCACACCCATTGAACAAAGAAAGGACAGAGATATCCAATTTTGCAAGGAAAAATAGCTGCAATGAGATTATGACATACATGCTTCACTAATTACATGCAAATGATGGATCTTCTTAACAAATTTTAAACCTCACTGACCCTGTTGTGTGTGTACTGGCCTGCATCAGGTGGGCTGCCATGGCTGATCAACTTGTGGCTATTGTCATCATTCATTTTGCCCAGCAACATGGCCAATGATTATAATGCTTGCAGGCTCAGTTGTGCTTGACAAACACTGGATGGGAGGCAGTGTTTTTTTTTTTTTTTTTTCCAATTTTTGTGAAGTAGCAGCCCTAGTAGCAATGATCCATAAGACAATTTAGTCAAAATTTGGCTATAAACAAAATATGAAAGTAGAAAAATAATTTGAAGCATCCTTTTTATTTTATTTTTAACCTACTGGAACCTATTGTTAAATCTGGAAATTTGAAGAAAATTATTTAGTACGATGCCAGATTGTAAAATACATTTGAATTTTATTATTATTGCCAAATGTAAATGAAAATAAATAAGTCATGAGGCAAATTGCTGCCAAATCAGGGTAGGTACTATTATTGTATTGTGACTAGTTTCATGCTCTAGTTACTTCTCCTTGCACATCACATGCATGAAAAAGAAAAGGTACAAGAAAAGGCTTATCTCAAGCCCACTCACTTAAACCCATCACATGGGAAGCATTGCTGATGATCAATCTTGTGATTAAAACATTGGAAGGGGTGTCCTTCTAATGTAGGCTAGTAGTAGTAGTAGTAGTAGTAGTAGTGCTCCTCACTCACAAGTCAAAAAATGAAAGGAGGAAAGCAAAGATGATCTGATGTTTTGAGTGGGGGTGATGTAGGATTGAAATATTTTTAAATGCCCATAAAGATAAAAAGATCATTAGGTAGTAGAGATTCTTCAAATACTTTAATGTCATCCTATCTTCTTCGTTGGGTACTAGGTACCTACCTCAAGCTTTTAAGATAAGAATCTGGCCCCCCCAAAAAAAAATCCCAAAACAACATCGAGGAGATCTAGCACCAATTTCTGTTGAGAGTTGGAAAAAAGTCCAATAAACTTTTAAGTAGATAAAATAAATAAATAAGGTCTTTCACACCTAAACTATACATCACTTCAAATGTCACTTATCTATGCTGGGTAGTAGCTATGCCATTATAGGTAATTGGGACCCATAGTTAACCTCAGTTAGGGTGGGCCTGGTTAGGTTAAGTATCCCAATCCTCTACTTGTTTGTTGTTATGTATTTCGGTGACCTACTAGAACTGATTTTCTAAATATGGCAATTTTCTAAAGAATCCTCAAAATCTGGCAACTTTGGCATATTTTTTTCCCCAACAAATGTTTGGTCCTTTTTCTTATGAGTGGCACTGCAAACGTTTATGGTCGCCAAGTGGCCAAAATTCGCCAAAACATAAAATAAAATAAAATAAAATAAAATGCTGCCAAATAGGTAGGTACCCACTTAGTAGTAGAAGCACTCAAGTGGCTATTTGGCAGAGCTCTAAATTTGTTCTGCCATTGTCAGTGTAATCCCCTTAGGTTTTAACTCCTCACAACACCTCTAATATTGGCAAAATCCAATTGCCTCCAGAATTACTTGAGTTACTTACAGAGCGCTTAAGGAATCTGGGACTGTAATAATAATTTAATTTTTTCCCCCTTTTTAAGTAAGTGTATAAATATATATTTTTTGCCAGAGTGTGCTGTCATATTCCGGGCGCGGGAATAGTCTAGACCATCTGTACGACCGGGCACTTCCTACGGGTAGCACAAAGCCAGGACTGGTCACCTGCCCGTCTGCCCGCCGCATCTCAAAATTCGTGGCCCAATAGAAAAGGCAACTTTTGTCTCCAGTATTTGAGGCCCCCCCCCCCCCAACCCCCTCAAACTAAACTAATTTATTTAATTTTTTTTTCATTTTGCTTAGGTCCCTTTTTAAAGCAAGATTTGGGCCCTTTTTTAATTCCTTTGATTTCTTGGTTTAAACTTTTGCCTATGCCCAACTGTGGGTATACTAGTAGCCCTACTAGGGTGGTGGGGCCATTCCCAAAATAAGAGGCTTAGGACAAGACGGAGGAAATGGGTTTCTTGTGCTTCTTGCCCATTCAATGAAACTCTGGCACTCCCATTTGGCTGTTTCTCATTAGGAACTAAGTTCCATGGACTTTTCATATCCGTTTACTTCTCCACTATTTTGGTGTTCTCCACTATTTTGGTGATGACACAACAAAGACTCGAGCAGAAACAATAGTCCAGAAAAAAAAAAATTTACACAACAAGACTTGAGGGAAACAAAAATCCGGAAAATTTTTATTCTATGTAAGTACTATGCCCAAAAGGCATCAAGCATGACCACCATTTATGAATCCATCAGAAAAATGGGGCCCCAAAATAGGTGCCACATATTCCTAAAGTGACGGGTTTCTCTCAAAACCAGGATCCCTGGGACCCCCAAGTTTTTTGTTCTAATTTTTCATGAATGTGTTTCTAGGCTGTGTAGAAGTACGTGGGACTCTCCCAAGTAGATTTGCGAATGTGTGTCGGCACACAATTTGATCACCAAATAAATTTTTAAGTCCACTTTTAGGTTTTTAGTATTTACTAGAAGGACCCCTAGAAGCTCTTGCCCTCTCCCACTTCAGTTCTAGTCCTTCAAACAAGTTCCCATAGCTATGGAATCACCATTTTAAATTTTTTGGAAAGTAGATAGGAATTAGCTTTTCTTTCTCTCTAGACTTTGGGAGTCAAATTTGGTGACCTTGTTACTTTAGGGGGATGGATGAAGTCAAATTTTTGAAGTCAATCATCCGGAAGTCATATCTAGGAGTCCATGGGTGACCATTTTACCCAATTACATGAAGAAGTATTGAGTGATTAAATATATGAATAAGTATTGCATGATCAAAAACCCTAATTCCCACATAATAATAAGGACATCATTGCTTCTAGATCTCATCCTGCTATGCATGCAATTTAAGGGAGGTAAGTTTGGTATTAATGACATCTTGGATGCAAGCATTTGCAATACTTACGAAGTAAAGTTTTTTTTGGCCTTGTTGTTCATCATATTAGGGCATTTGACCCGATCACAAGTTAGAAGGTTATAAGGATAGTTAACATATATGTGGATAGGTGGTTGAAAACACCTAAAGTTCTATTGCGTGTGACACAATTGTATCTCCACTACACATCTTCAATCTCAAATCAATCTCAAGTCATAGCTCGCAAGTTAAAGAAGTTATTGACATATGTTTACCTATTTTATTTGAAAGTAACCAAATGTGTGTGATGAACTGAGCAACTTAGAATGATAGGTCAACTTGCATCAAACAAAAGCAAGGTTCTTATTATTAAGCGACAATTGCTGATGTGTAGGTGATGGATGGGATGGAACCATTCCAACAAGGAACTTTTAAAATCATGGTCAAGATGTAATATTTAACATCTTATTACCATAGTGACTACTAGATGTATATGATGCATACAAGATTACATTATTGTAGAAAACATTAATGACACAAAACACAATTTTTGTGATGGCTACGCTTACATCCAAACTTAACATATTTCCTCAAAATGAAAGGTATATATGTACACTGTATTAAACATTGAAACACTTTTGGGAATTTTAACTAGCTTTCATGAAAGGTTGAGCTAAAATTCTCAATTATTTGCATCCTTTCACTTTTCAAAGAGAATTGTGTGTTAAAAAATGGATAATTGTTGACATCGAATTTCATGGGAACAATGTTTTTTGGACCCATGCGCTTCCAGTTAGTAAGCCCACCACAAGGTTTATTTTTCAAATTCATATCATAAATCTTGACGACTTTATGACTTCAACTTCCAAGACTTACTTGAAGTCGAGGCAATCTGAAGTGGCCTCACTCACATTTTTTCTTGAGAAATGAATTTTACATGGCCTTCTTTTGCGAGTGATAAATGTAACAAGGTGAAGGTTCAAGTGTCAACAAAACACATTGGTTCCACACAACAAAGGAGTTGTTCTATTTGCAACATCCATTGGTTCAACCTCAATAACCTATCCTGTAAACCCTCCTGCTTCCAATGGATGATGCATTGTGAGCTCTGGGTAATCATAACCCCTCACTGCCTTGTTCACCCTCAGCTGACTTAACTAGGGTGAACACTGGTAGGTACAACACTCTAAGGGAGATTCTGAAGAAGAAATTTTCTTGGGTGTTTTGAGCGCACCTTCTATTGATGAATAGGTATATGTCCTAGGGATCCTTATGCCTATTTAATATTATAAGTGTAAGGTCTCTTAGGCCAACCTTAATGAATATGTGTGAGAACCTAGCCCTCCTATGCCTTGTGATCTATGTATGTTTAAGTTTATGATCATGCTTTACAATATGTAAAGCCCAGGAGTGGTGTGGACATTCTCAAATAAGGCACCCATGGCAATGTCCCCAATGTTGGAGCTTTACTGAACTCCTTCACTTTCTTGTGTGAGGCCTCTTAGGGGCTATTTTCAACCCTTGCAATGTTAAATTTGAACTTAGAGATCAAGTCATTTGCTCTCTTTTGGTCACCTTGAGATCTATAAAACCATATCACTTCCAATCATGCTCTTTGCACCATTGGAAAGCCCTCAAGAAGGGTGCATTGAGGTGATTTTCTAATTTTTAGACATATGGTGTAATATTTATTAAATATTAAATTAATATGTCATTGAAAATTCGATAAAATCTAAACAGAAAATGTTAGGGAAATTGGGGCACATTCTTGATATTTAAAAAATGCCTGCAACAAGTCCAATGTTATAGAGGTGATTCTACAAATTTTAGACTAAGATGTGAGAAATATTAAGCCTTGGGTAGTTTTTGTCATGGGGAAAAAATTCATTAGTTATTCAAAAATTCAATTTTGAACGAAAAAGAGATTTCTCCTTCAAAATTCCTTTAATACATTACAATTTGTGTTCAATCCCAATGCCACTCTAATATTGGTATAGTTCCAAAGCAACCCATTTATTTAAATTTTGCAGTTTTTACCTTTATACCAATTTGAGCTCCACTACTAGTCACCATCAACTTCTTTTTTTTCTTTCTTTTTGGATGTTTTCATATAGTTTTCAATAATTCATCATTATTTATGTCAATGTAAAATTTAATTTAAATTAATATACATTTCATGGACTTGGAAAAACACATGTTAATTTTTTTTTTGATATCCATGTTGATGGATAATGGAAAAGAGTGAGGTAATTATTTTTTTAATTGTCTTTGGAATGTTTCATGGACGACCATACGAAAGATTTTTAAAAAACAAATTCCCCATATATCGGTTTTGATTACTCATCACTGAAATTAAAGTGTCGGTTTACTCAATTCTTTTTTCCTTTGACTAAAAATCACCAAAAACTGACACTAAATTTTTCAAAAATATATTCTATAACAAATTATATTTAAAAATTAAATATATATATCAAAATAATTCACTCAAAATGTGAATTTTGTTTTCTTGGGGAGCGTGTCGCCACAGTTCTGTCTACTATTTTAATGGTCCTGTAGAAACGTGTCACCAATTAAGGCAAAATCTGTTTAGGGATGCTCGCCAGTGTAGCTGCATCACAGAATTTAAACACAATTAAAGACCTTCACTCAAGGGCAGCAAGTGTCAGGGAAAACATGAGAGATTATAATTTCAGGTGGAATAATATTAGTGTAAAAGTGCATTCACACTTGGTGTTAAGGACTCTAGTATTAAGTCCCCTAACACCAAGGTAGTCATTTAGAACCTAAACCTATTTATCATAAAGATTTTATCTTAAGTTAACATTCTCTTAATATTAAATAATCACCTATTTAACATTGGGTGCCACCTAAGATGCCACCTAGATTTTCACTTAACACTGACCTAATATTAGGTGTGAATGCACCTTAAGTATGTAGGAACAACATTTCTCATCTCACAAAAAACAACTCCTACTTCCATTTAGTTATTGGACTTCAACAAGTAGAGTAGACTTCATATGCTTTTTTGCATTGCTTCGTGTTTGGTAGCTGGATTAAGTTAGATAGAATTCATGACGCACAAGAGACAAAGATTATTTCCTCCTTTCTAAAAAGAAATTTGACAAGAATTTGGCCTTTGTCACCTTGCTTTCTTTAGGTTGCCCAAGCTTCTTCTTCTTTCTTCTTCTTCTTCTTCTTCTTCAGAAGGGATATTAGCACAGGCCAAAAAAATGGTGACAAAAAGGGGTTTCAGTCATATAATTTTCAGCCCACCAATGAGATGGCTCAACATGCACTCCTGAGGGGCCCATCTTTTTTTTCCTTTTTCAAGGGACGAGGATGGGCCATGTGGAGTTCAATCATTTTTTTTGGATTTTGGTGTTCTCAATTATGTTTGTCTGTGTTCCTCAAGTTCCCCAATGTGTTTTTCCAAGATGTTCCCAATAGCATCACACTTGCATCTCATATCATTTGCCCAAGAAAGTTGAATGTAATAATAAAAGTGTGCAAAATGAGAAGCACCTCTCTATACTTGTACTTTTTTTGATTGCCCAATTTTGAAGAAGATTGTGGTAAGCCAATCAATTGTGTTTTTTTGTAAATTTCTTTTTTTTTAAATGAAAAAAAAACCTCTAAACTTGTGTGCACAACCTGACCTGATTGAAAGGGGGTGGTGGCATTTACGTAGTGTCTCATTTTATAATGTTAAAATTTTCATGTTTTTGGATGAGGGTATAGCAACAACAATAATAAACACTCCGTGAAACCCAAAGAGGAGATGTGGAATATGGACAGACCTGCTCTTTAGTGCAGAAGCCAATATCTGAATACAAACTTAGAAGAAGAAGGTGAAGATAAAATCTTCTACTAGGATCCAACACACAAAAGGGGACGATGACGACTACGTAAATCAATCAATTGTCGCTGCTGCTGCTGCTTGTGGACAATAAAGCTAGCAACAGCAATAAAACTGGACTTTGGATTCTGTGAATATAATTGTGTAGCCGCATATGCAGCACAGCACACTTGCTCTCATAACCGACAAAGCAAAACTGCACCAGACAACTGGAAGGGGGCGGGGGTGGGCTTTAGCATGTTACGAATTTTGATGGAGTTTGATGATGATGAGATGATGTAACCCTTTGGAATCAAAACCATAGAATTCAAAGCTCATGGGGTTGTTGTTTCCGGCACTGTCGGTTCTGGAAACTTCTGGAATGTGAACCAATTTTCATTTTTCCGCCTTCCCTTTGGCATTCTTGTTGATTCATCACTCACTTCTGTGGTGGGGTGGGGTGGGGTGGGGTGGGGTGATCCACTTTCTTGGCACAGAGAGTTACTAGTAGTGGATTGTGAATGTAATAATACCCTAGTATGTACTTTGGTGGCACCAGCCCAAATTTTTATTTTTTTTTAGAAATTATAACAATTTCAAAAATTATTTGCCCTCAATGGAAAATAACATTTTTGAGAACGAAAATGAGGAATTTTTTTGGAATACTCTATTTTCCAATTGGAATCTTCATATTTATTTATTTATTTATTTATTTGACAGAAATGTGCTGAAGCCACCACTCTACTACAGGTATAGCATCACGTGATTGATGCGTATTAACCCCTAAGTGGCCGCCGATAAGCCCAAAAAATGGAGTTTAAAATTTTTAAAAAAAAGAATCTAGATATCAGACTTTATTTTAATTTTTTTAAAATTTGGTTGGGTGGAGACATCTAATGTATTTGCAATTGTTGGCTGCCCGAGCACATCCCTTTGGATTTAAGGAGGAGCTTGTCAAGAAAACACCATGACATCACTTTTCCATTTAAAAAATATGAGTGGAAGGAAGGAAGGAAGGTGGGAGGAATTCAAGGGTCAAATTGCACTTCCAGAAAAGAGGAAAACTTTGGGGCCACAGCTCTCCAGAGGGTTTATAATTCTGTTGCCATAAAATCTTGGTACCCAATCCGCTTCTCTTTTGGTAGTGAAGCTTGTCTTCTTCTGTGTTTCAAAAAACATTTAAAAATTAAAATCTTGGTATCCACTCTATGGCTTGCTCCTACAATGGTTGGACCGGGCAGGGGTGAAAAAAGAGAGCCCAAAAGTCACTCGGTGCCTATATATTGTCCCTACTAAGGACTGGAAAGATGACCCCCAAAGTTTACCTTTTGGGCAGCGTTTCCTGACTCTCCTAACCCCATCGCCAGTGATATTTTTTCGGTGAACTTCACCAAATTTTGACCTGAAATTTGTGATTTGTACAAAGGACTTTTCTTGGGAAATGGGCGAATTTTTTTTGGAGGAAAACCTACATTCCAAATTCCCAGGATTTAATATGAAGGCTCTAGTAGGTAGCCAAGAATATAGATCAATCCTCATAAAAGTTACTCAAATTTGGCTATAAAAACCAGTGTAGCGTAAGGATTTACAGCCGAAGGTTTTAGTTTATAGCCAAATTTGACTAAACTTTATTCCAAATGATTGCCACTTTGGGTCTCAAGTCTCAGCCTGCCCGAAAACAGCACCACATCAAAAACTCCAGACCGAAGTGAAAGTGAAGCCTTACATGTGGGGTGTTTTTTTTTTTTTTTTTTATAAATCATAGATAGCCCGTGATTACCACACTTACTCTACAACTATTCATTTTATTTATATGAATTTTTAAAATGCATGGGTAACCCAGATATAGTTCCAAAGCTTCGGTACCCGTAGGTAGGTACCTTATCACCTTGTAGATAATCTTGTCCGGCCTATGGAAAGGAGGAGAAAAACCATGCATGAACCCTAAAAAAAAAGGCTGGGATGACGACCCATCCACAAGAAGTACAAGGCAAATAAAAGCACAAGAACACATGACATGAAAGAACAAAACAATGAGGACACCACTAATACACTAATGAAATAGAAGATGGTAAACTAACAAGGCTTGGGATCTGACTAGAGTAGCTCCCCTAGTTCAGAGCAAGTATCTAGGTTTTGTCAAGTGCACGCGTCGTGTGGGGAAGTGGGCCCCTTCCAGTCTCAGAATCTGACCATGGTTTTGTGACAGGGAGGGTAGTGTTTTCTTATATATATATATTTTTTATTTATTTATTTTTATTATTTTCTTTTTCATTTTTTTGGATTCTGAATCTTGGCGAAATTTTACCAAAAAAATTAGCAAAATTAGAAGAATGTACACTGAAAAGGAAATTCCAAAAATTTCCCAATTTCTTGGTGGAAAAATTAGGAAATTGGAGAAATAAAAACCACTGAGGGAGAAGTAGTCAAGTTTTAGGGCTGGGATTTTGTTGGTAAACCTCAGTTAAGATTTTTTAGGTCTTTTTATTTTTGGTTTTTTAGTTCATTTTCTTCAGTTCTGTTGTGTTCTCTGATGGTTTTTGTTTTTCAATCCTATGATGTAGCCCAAACCAGTGATCATCCACCAAAAGATTTAGCCAAATTTGTTTATAGACCAGATACAAAAGTAAAATTTTGAAGAATTTTAAAAATATTTTGGCTACCTACTGGAACCTGTTGTTGAAATCTGGCGAATTAGGGGCCATTACTTTCACAGTGTATCTGTACACAGCCACCTCCACAAGTGGAAATTTGGCTAAATTTAGGCCCTAAAAAATGCAATTAAGTTTGGCAGCCTCTCATCACCAGGGGTTGGGTTTTTCTTTCAATTCTGTGGTTGCAAAAGCTTGGTGAAATTTTTCAAATTTTAAGATTTTTTTTTTTTTTTTTATTTTTACTCTTTTAAAAAAAATTCAAACTTTTTGAAACCCACTTCACCCTTTGTTTAATTCTCTTCATGAAAAGCTTTTTCACCATTAGATATGAGGTCTTTCCTCTACTAAGCTGGGCAGTTGGTGATATTCAACACTGAAAATATAGGCTCATTTTCCTTCCCCTTCACCTTCCCCCTCCAATGTTTGCTTATTTAGTTGCTATTTATTTAGCAAATTGGATTTTTTTTTTTTTTCATCACCATGATTCTCTTGTTTGCCAATACCCCCTATACACTAGTGATTTTTTGTCTGTCAGATTTGGTCACTTTTCTAGCTGAGAGTTTGGGAAAATTTGCAAAAAAAATCATTTCTAGTGTAAAATTGACTAATTTTACTAATGTTTTTGGAACATTTCGTCAATTTTTTATACAACAAAATTGAATCAACAAAACCCTACTTAACACAAGTGTTTTTTTTTCTTTTCCCAAAATTACTTAATGCATTCTTTTTTATTCTCTTAAAACTGAATTACAATGAAGACACTTTCGTATAAATGTTTTGATTTCAAATTCTCTTATAAGTAAACAAATCTTTCCATCTACATTTAGCAATGCTCAATAGCTACTTTTAATTACATTATAAAACATGTGAGGATTTTGAAGGTTACAAAATTTAGTGTTTAGGAGAAAAAAATAAAAATCTGAATCATTTAGTTGTTTGTTTGTATTCATCGGGCTTAGAATTTGTAGGTTCAAGTGCTAGTCAAATGTGCAAAAACTAATCATCCAAAAAAACATATCAAATTGTCCATGGAAACTTACTTAAGCCTTTTTTTTATAAAAAATATTCATGCAAAACAATGTACACATGTGAAAAATCACCAACACCATTATATTAATTTTTTCTTAAAGTCTCAATTTGTCTTGTTTGGATTCTAGTCTTTTTTTGAATAATAGAAAAAAAGTCTTAGTGTCCTTATTCTGGAAAGTGAAATCACAAATGAGCCTGTCTTTCCCTATGGGCAAGTACGTATCTTCTTGAAATCACATAAGATTTAAAGAGCTCCCTTCCTGTTTTGATGCACCAATGTTGTTTTTGCACTTTTGGCATCAGTAATGTGTACCTATTAGAATTTTCAATGTATAGTGTGAAATACATAATGACTAGTTTAGATGGCAACCTTATGAAACAAGGGGTGTGTCACACTATGGCCTTGCCATTTACATTAAAAAGGCATCTTAAGGCAAAAGAAGAATTATTGAAATTCAAATATTTCACCATGCAAAAATAGAATCTTCAAAAAAAATCCTCTAAAAGAAAACAAAATCCTTCAAGATATCATACCTCTATAACTAATCTCAAGTTTCAACACAAGCCAAAATATCATCTTTAATCCTCATGTAAAGGTTGACCTACTTACTACCTAGGGGCCAAAATCCATTAAGCTCCTACACTCTATAATGAATATAAACACAATATCCTTGCCTTGGTAGGGAAGGCCAACAAAAGGGTAAGGGCTAATGGCTTGTTAGTAAGTAGTGAAAACAGATGCTGAGCTGAACCACCATGGTTAGCTAAGGAACTAAAAAACACAAAGGAAATGGAAGTGTTTCCTAGCTGTTCCCCCAACTAACCATCCCTGATGGTGAGCTCATGCCTCCTGCCGCTGATACTGATTCACTGGGGCTGTATTAGTTCCACAAAATGTATGAACGACATTCAAAATGAGTTGAGATTTGAATACTCTGATTAATCATGTATGAGTGACATATGCCAGGGTTTTGGGTTCAATTTATGATCATAGATGATGATGAAGATCATCGGTTCAGGGTCAGCAAATTACAGATACCCCTAGATTTGACAGTCATATTGATCAACATTAGCAATTGACAAACATCAATCCGACCCAATGAATACCAAATCCCAAATCCGTCCTGCAACACCTGCTCAAACACTGAGACTCTCAAGCAAGGAAGGAAGGAAGTATAGTCCATCTACCAGCTGTGTTCAAATCTCCTTACATCTGCCTTCCCAATACTGAACCCAGACACACACATTCACGGTATGAATCAATGAATGAATGATGTTACAGACAAAGAAGCAGCGGAAAAAAAGGATCCCCTAAAAACATGCACACCCCCACAAATTGAATGTTGCTGCGAATTACTGCATAATATTAAGCTTGGATTTTGGCTGCCTGTCTTCCTGTCATTACTCATCACAATTCACAACAGTAGTTGTAGAAGAGAGGGGGGGAAGGTGTGCCTGGTACTTAGTACTTAAGCTTAAAAACTTAAGAACAGGAACAGTGGAGTTTGAATTTTAGAATTGGCTGCCTAGTTTAATGCACTGTGTGTTTGATGATAATGGGTTTTCTGCAATTCAGCATATACAATTATAACTCACGAGTGGGGGAGTTTGTGTGTGGGGGTGGGGGGAAGACATTAAACCTGGATGCATGGCAGGGTGTATGGAGTTATGATACGTATTTAACAAAGACCCAATTCGTTGGCCATGGCTTTCTTGCAAACAGAACGTCCTTCTGGTCGTTCATGTACTCATTTATGCACTAACAAACAATACCCCTGCTTGATTAAGTAAAAGTGCTAATCATATGTGTGACTGTTGCTGCTGCAACATGGGATCCTTGCACTGCAGGTTGTAAGTCAAGTCAAGTTTGCGCTGTAACAAATTTGTAAAGTTTGAGTATATATGTGTGTGTGTAAAGTACCTCGACCTGTTTTGTCATGTGCTGGCTGCTGTATATGTTGATGGAGGTTTGCTCTGTAGGTCTCAAGAAGTATTGTTGCATGCAATAGTTGTTGTTTTTTTTTTGGCTATACAATGAGAAACCCAAATATACGAATTTAGCAATTTTTCCTCTATATTCTCTCACTTTTGGTGAATACAAACCTCCAAAATTACTTTTTTCTGAGTTTTAAAGTTTAATTTAGTTTTTTTGGCAAAGTTTTTCCAATTAAAAAAAATGTTGGGTTATATGTGTTTTGATGTGCATGGGTTCAAAATTGTGTGTAGGGTAAGGACCTTAAATGGGGCTGTTTTGAGAATGAGAGCCCTCTGCAAGGCAGGAGTAAAGAGCATTGGACCTAGATTCCTGGAACAACCATGTTCAAGGTCCTTGCCCAACATAAACAACCAGTAGAACTTTGCTTTCATAAATGGACAGTTGTCATTCATTTGAGAGGAGAGGAGAGGAGGCACCATACACATAATAAGTATGCCTAAGTTGCCATCGTTTGTTGAGGTAAATTTTTAGCTAAGGGTAAGGTGCATTCCACATATATTCATATGATGTGCATGCTTTGCATATTGGATGTTGAAAATCCAAACTACTTGTGAAATACCAATAATCAATTAATACAACTTTAATTGAAAGAAATGAATAGCTATTGAAGATTCACCAATACAAGAGATTGAAATCCTTCATTGAGTGTGCTAAAATCGTTTTGTTTTGTGTTTTGTTCCACTAATAGGGAATCCTTTGGTAATCCATGTTGTTGACATGGAGATCAATCTTGCATATAGTTAGGTACTCATGTAAGTGCATCAAGTGTTTCCCATGTAAGTCACGATGAAATGGCATGTTTGACATTTTTGCTCCATTGCTCTCCTTGAAAATGACACCTTGCTTTTGGGCTTGAATTGATAGCTTTGTTTGTCTTGGTCACTTTGAGTTTCCTATTTGCTACATTAGTGCATTTGCCATAAATAACCACTTAAATTCACCTTGTTTGCTAAATCTTGTAAGAAAGAAAGACAATGCCATTTGCCAAAAAACAACCACTTAAATGGACCTTGTTTCCCAAACTCGTAAAAAAGAAATACAACACATTTGCCAAAATTGCCACCCGTCACAAATGAAATTTAATTGCCATGCAAAATTAGAGACAAAAATGAGGCAATCAATTTTTATGATACAACGCATCCATGGAGAATTTAGCCACTTACTACTTCTCTTCAGTGTTTTAATTTTCCCCATTTTTTAAATTTCTGAAAAGTAGGGAATTTTTGCTGGAAAATCACAATTTTTTCCCAATTTTTTCATCAAAAACAGATTTGACAAAATAGAGAAAATTTGCCACAAACAAAAAAACAACAAAAATCACTGGCAGAAAATTGGCACTATTTTGTCACCTACCTTCATTTATGGAGATGTACCTACTTTAAAAACCAGTGAACATCCCCTCTGGAAGGGGCCCCTGAAAAGGGGCTTGCCTTGCCAGAACCGACCCCTACAGGGCACTTCTGCAGTACAATATTTGTGTCAATCAGTAGCCAGGGTTTTTTTTCCCCCTAATTTTGTGAGGCAGGTGGTCTGGCAATCATCCAAATTTGGCGACAGGTCAGAGACAAAAAGTACCAAAATTTACAAATTCTCTAACTTATATATTTGGCTACCTGCTGAAACCTATTGCCAAAATATGGAAATTGTCAGAAAAAAAAAAAAAAAAAAAATTTCTTTTTTTGGGTTTTTTTTTTTCCCAAAAAATCAATTATTATTTTTTTAATTAAGATTATAACCAAAAAAAAAAAAAAAAAAAAATTAAAAGTTTTTAAA
>Ga0116231_10008814_pt1 | contig 17458 bp, 11 predicted proteins | sample S1TSphgellanicum_2_FD_89695 | JGI IMG/M metagenome (GOLD analysis project Ga0116231, IMG submission 89695) | Host-associated microbial communities from peat moss isolated from Minnesota, USA - S1T2_Fd - Sphagnum magellanicum MG | ecosystem: Host-associated > Plants > Peat moss > Unclassified...
TATCTATTTCTTTTACTTATTCGAAGAAATAATAAGAGCCTCTTATCGGATTTGAACCGATGACTTACGCCTTACCATGGCGTTACTCTACCACTGAGTTAAATACTCAGTTTGCTGAGGCTGGTAAATAGCCCAGCACAGCTATGCACCTGCTACAGAAGAGTGTAATAAATATGATCTGACTGCTCATCTCTGTTTTTTATTGGCCAATCATTATGATTGGTCCAGGTGGTTTGCTATTAGTGGTTGCCACCTGTTTGCAATCCCAGTTTCAGTTTTATTCGTGGGGTTGGAAAAAAGTACATAACTAAACTTGGATGCGAGAAATATTTGTGCATGGTCACATACTGAGTGCTGGGGATGCTCTTATCTATGTAAACCTAGGCAGACATAAAACCAAACCGTAGTGCCTTGGTGGTTTTCCCACAAATTATGTGATTTTTAGAATTGTTAAAATTTTCAAAGATAATCTTGAAAAGATAAACCAGGAATCTTTTATTTTTCAAAATGAAATCTTTAAAAGTTAATTTACCGTTTGGGGCAGACGTGTGCTGAAGCTGCCAAGGTTCTCATTTCTGCTCTGGTTGCCAAGTTTTGTTCTTGTGTTGTGTACAAGTTACTAAAAGGCACTGCTTTATCCTCATGGCTATTCCCACAGACTTAAAAAATGGTGTGGTTTACTACTATAGTTCAAGGGTAGCTTCAACACATGTCTGCCAAATAATTAATTAATTTTGAAGATTCTCTTTTGAAGATTACCCCATACTATTGAAAGCTTTTAAATTTCTCTAAGTAGGTTAATTTCTCACAATCAAAATCAATTGTACTGTGCATTGTTTTTGTCTTCAAGCTTTTGACCCAAAGTTTTGGCATTTTCCTGACTAATCATGGATCGTGGCACCATGATTCATCTGTAAAAGTGTTGAAATTTTCACCCAAAAAACAATTGTGAGGGAGAATAGAGAATCACTTGGAATAGTTAGGAATATTTTTGTTTTTCAACTCAGAATCTTGAGGTGTTAGGATGGAACTTTTTAATTCTTGTGTTCTCATCATGTTCCCAATGATGTTCCTCAGGTTCTCAATGGGTTCCCCATGATGTTTTGCAAGTTCGCAATATGTTCCTCAAGGGTGTTCCCAATAGTAGCTCACATTATCTCATATCCTTTGCCTAAAGTTCACCCCCCTTCTCACCTATATAACAGCTGAGCCAAAGGGGAGGTACCCCATCTGCACATAGAAATTGCTATTTTCAGGAGCCTCCCAGCCTTCAGTTTTTTTGGGTGATGAGCCAATCAAAATGGCCCATTGCAAAAGAAAAAAAGAGAACTTATGAGCCACCCCCATTCAATGAATAGGAGACCTGAATATAAGAGTTGAATATTAAAATTGGTATTACCTCAAGTCCCTAGTAGGCATGTACTGGTAGCTGGTATTGGGTCATGTCAACCACTCTGGTTGGTTCTTTGATACGGGGACAAGTATCAGTTTGTATAATGGGGGTTCCAACTTGTTACTTGCCCAACACTCGTCAACCCCCAATCCCCTCATGGGGATGACAGCTTATAAGTAGTCCTCTAGAGCAGAGTCGACATATGTTTTAAGTCTCTCTTCATGTTTTTGTGTGGACTGCTTTTATCAGTGGAGAAGTTTTCTCAGGTGAGCACACATTTTGTATAGCTGATTGAATATGCATCAATGTTCCTCAACCCTTTTGAATACCTTAGCTATGACTCATTTTCAGCACAAAATAACTCGCACAAGGTTTAGTTTAGAAGAGGGGAATTTTTCCTAAATATTTGTTGAAATCGTTGAAAACCGAATTCTCCAATTGTGAAAAATTAGTTATTATCCAAACCAGTTAGTTAATATCAAGCTTAGCAGCCCACCTTAAGGGAGCCCTACTGGAGTCTTCTAGTTTGAGTGTATTGGATAGTTATAGCGGCCCATGGACACAAAATGTACTTTGCGGGGTGATCCTCTGGACATAATCCTTTTGGACAGTGGCTGTTTAGTCCATGGTCCATTAGATGTTTAGTGCAAGACCAAAATTTTGCATTGCAAGTACCCTTCATTCCTGCCTTTTGCTCTAGGGTCCATCCCTCAATGTGGTTAATACTAGATATTATTGAGTAGCAAAGCTTGCACTTATTTACTTCTAATGGTTAATCAGGGCTTTTTTCCTCTTCCCTTTTTTTGCTTGCTTCTAACTCAAAGCCTTCCAGCCCTCCTACAAAGGAAAGAGAGTCAACTGAACATCTCAGCCATTGGCAAGAATTTTGTACACATCAAATTTTCAGTTGTTGTTTTACTAACACGATTTTATTTTATTTTTTTTTGTGTTAGGTGACCAACAGTTGCTTTAGAATAAAATCTAGTACAAAAAAGAAAACCTATTAAAGATAGGCTGCCTTTAAACATCATAAGTAAAAGGTAACAAAGAATCAACAAATATGCAACACAAGGTGTACTTTGCATAGTTCTTGAACATATGTTGAAATTCTGGATGATTCAATTTGAAACTGACTAACCTCAGTTTCTAAAATAAATAAATATTTGACCAAAAACTGCCGAATATTAGTCATAGGTCCGTACCCATTTTCCACTTGGTCAACATTCTTCATTAATGTACGTTTCAAAATCTTGTGAGCCTTGGGAAGGGGGATTGGAAAAGAGTGAATTTCCAGCTAGTTTTTCTTAAGAGGTACTCAAATATATTTTCAAGCAGTTTTTAGAAAACATTATTTTCTTCTCAGAATTCAAGTAGATCTACATCAAAAAAATTCAAGCTGTCAATGAGGGTTCCATTTCTCTTGCTGCAAAAATTTACATCATGTTGCAGGTACAGTTAGCTGAGCACAACATGCTTGGTGTCCCAATAATTCAGTACCAATAATGGTGAGCAATAAGGAACAAATTTGATGATATTTGTACTTGTTGGGATTATTGGGGTGCAGATCACTTCTCACTTCTCAGCTTAAGATATACTACATCTGGTAGAGGAAAGCTTCACAGATTCATACAGGCAAGTGCCATACTCACTTGACACCCATCACTTCCATCATCAACTCTAGACTTTCACCACCCTTTCTTTCATTACTGAAGTAGCTTGTATTGCTGATTCTGTCAACTAAATTAGAGTTGATTTCTGTCAATTTTGATTTGATTCTGTGAGTTAGAATTCAATTCTTTCAATTTTCTTCCCACCCAACATTTTCTAGGGATAATTCATATCTTAGATTTGATTTTGAGCTGCTGTGCTGTGGTGAATTATCATGGAAGATTATTGTTAAAGAGTCTGATTTTCATAATAATTTGGCAACAAGATGGCAGTGTCTATCGACATGGCCACCTTCTTCTTCTTCTTGTTGCAGGTATTGTTGTTGTTCTCAGCAAGTCATGTGCGAGCTCTCAAAGATGCTGCACAAACAATTCACAACGATGATGCTCATGTCGGCATCCACCAGCATCCTGATGAGGAGTCTCATATGAAAGTTTCCAGTTTGAGCACCGCAGTTTCTGAGAAAAATTTATTGTCCAATTTATTCTTTACATGTCCAGAGGCAATTTTCGTATTTGGTGATTCACTTTCAGATACAGGCAATGTGCAAATCGCTGTTCCTGGGATTCCTTTAACCACTCTCAATTATCCATATGGTGAATCCTATAATTTCACTAATGAGCCAGGTCACAACCGCTATTGTGATGGCCGTATCGTTGCTGACTTCATAGGTAAATATCATGAATGACAACCCATATGACCTATACAGAGTTTTTTCTTTCAATTTTGTGTCATTTTGAAGGTTTGGCAAATTTTTTCATTTTTTTAGCAAAATTAGTTGAATTTAAACCTTTTAAAAAAAAACTCCCAAAGTTTTCCAAATTCTTTTTGTCACCAAGCAATGAAAATTGTCAAAAGAAAAAAATCCTTAGTCCTTTTGTTTTTAAATGAAATAACTCATGTCTGTAGCAATTAGTTCTTGTTCATTATGTGCTTGGCTGACCATTTTTCATCCAAATATTAGTGAAATGCATACTGAAATACATCAAATCCTTTTTTTTTTTGGGTCAATTTTGTGATGTAACCAAAGTGGTGATGATCCAATAGGAAGATTTCACCAAATTTGGCTACAAGCAAAACATGAAAGTGAAAATTTGTAAACAGCCTTTTATAACTTTTTTGCTACCTACTTGAACCATATGTGTAGAAATTTAGCAAATTTTCTTAGATTTTGATAGAATTCTGGCAATTGAAAATCTCAAAAAAACACTTTATTTTATCACTTTTAATTTTTAATTTCTCGTATTGGCTATATATATCCAAAGAAAAAAAGGCTGAAGTCCACATCCTCTACTAGTTAAAAAAGAATGAACAACATTAATTTTCAAGCCAACCCCCACCCCACCAGGTTGCTGCTAAATTAGTTAGCTGTATTTTTTTCTTCCATGTTAAAGATAATTGCAACCCAATTGCAATAGCTTTAAAGACGTACAATATTTCTATGTTGTTTGTGTAGACTTATCTCAACCTTTAGTCATGTGTCCAACAACCGAAAAATTGACTTTTAATGTGCAAGTGATATGTGTTATTGTTGTGTTGTAGCTCAAGCCTTTGGTTTTCCATTCATTGAACCCATTTTACTTCAGGATGTCCCGGGATTCCCAATTAATTTCACTCATGGAGTTAACTTTGCATATGCTGGAGCAACCGCTGAACCCAACACAATCTTCACCCCTTTCTACCTTGAACTTGAGCTTGAACAATTCTTTACCTACAAGGCAGCACTTTCCAACTCTCCACGTAAGGAAAAAAACAACGATACTCTTAAATACTCTACTTACACTAATAAACTTGAATCACTCAAGCATTGATAAGTTAAAATGTGATGACTAGTTTTTTCATCATTGCAAATGACCTTAAATAACTAAATTGTCATAAGTGTCCACTGTCCACATCCGCTTTGACATGTGAGTGTATGGAGAATGTGTCATTCATCTTATAGTCACTTAGTTTTTGGATTGGGTGGTAGAAGCTTTGTTTTTCTTTGTCCTAAACAAATTGCTTCCTTTTCATTGTTGTTGTCAAGTATTTACTGCAAAACATTAGTTTTATATTTTTTGTTATTTATTGTTATAACCCAATTCAACATTAACAAGGTTTTGATTTTTTTCATGTTTAAGAGATTTATCCTGATTTTTGTGTTTCAAAAATACTCACCTTGCTTCAGTTTATGTCAATTTGTGAGCTTTTCTTAGGAAATTAACATCTAATATGAATACCATTTGTTTGTGTGTTCTCTGCCATTTCAGAGTCACCTACACCACTAAGTTTTGTGTCAAATGCGGCATACTTGATACTAGAGATAGGAGGAGATGACTTCTTCTATGAATATCTGAAAGGAGTCACACCACAAACTGTTATCCAAAATAATGTGCCCAATGCAGTGGCTGCTTTGGTCTCTACTGTCAAGGTAAAAGAAAGTTGTTCAAAGACTTGCCCAAACAAAATAGAAATCAATTCATCTTTTTTTTTAAATTGAGGCTAAAACAAAGTATTGAATTTGTGTATCTGAAATACGTAAAATATTGTGCAATACAAATCAGATTCACATAAATCATAGCTTGAAGTTTTCTAGTAATTTTATGTTGTTATTGTCATGAACAGTAAAGTTCTATTCAACTCACATAACAATAAGAGAGAATTGTTTTGCAGACATCGTTTTAGTTTATGAAGGTTGGGTTCAGATCATTTTTGTACTTTCACTTTGTTGAAAACCTTTTTTTTTTTTGTACACTATTTATTTTCTATACAAAAAAACTCTTGGGTTTTGATCTGTGGGTGATGGGTGGGCACTGGGTGTGTGTGGAGGAAAAACTAACTTGTAACCTCTCCAAAAAAAACCTTTGCAGAAACTTATTCAAAGTGGAGCAAAAACAATCATAGTCGGAAACCAACCACCTCAAGGATGCAATCCAGCAATTCTGACAGCATTCTCAGGGATTCCTGGAATCACAAAAGACAGCAATGGTTGCTTGATTGAGTACAGCCAAGTGGACAGGGAGTTCAACTCACAACTCCAGTTGCAACTCACAATTCTCCAAGTTGAGGAACCCGGCATAACAATTATCCAGTTTGACTTTTACAGTGCTATTGTCGAGCTGATTACCAATCCAGCTACATATGGTATTTTCCATTACATACATATAATATTTCACTCCATACTCTTCTTCTTCAATAATATTATGATTTCGTATCCTCCAAAATCTTCCAACCCGATTTAGAAATTGTGATACCAACTTATCAACCCTAGAGTTATGATACAAATGGAGGTGTTTTTGGGGGGGTTTTTTGTTGTGGGAATTTGTTTTGTTGAACAAACAGGTTTCAATTCCAGTACTCCATTGAAAGTTTGTTGCGGGTTTGGAGGAGAATACAACTACAATCCATATGTGACCTGCGGGAATAGTGGCATTGTACCCTTACCTTCAGGAGGCTCACAATTTGTGAACATCAATACTGCACCTAACCCACAGGAGTACATTCAGTGGGATGGGGTCCATTTTACTCAGGCTGCTTACAAAACTATTGCCACCTTCCTCCTTGAGGGCAGATTTGTCACACCAGCAGCACCTATATTCAGTCTCGCACAAGCTTGCAATCTTAACTTTTCTCAATTCTAGATTCACTGTTCTTGGTGTTACAGTTATATAGGTTGAAGGTTCTTACGAGGGTCTGGGTTGAAATCACTTTCCCTTTGTTCTGCAATGCTGGCAGAATTGGAAAATGAATAAACACTTTGTGATTGAAATTTTGTTGCTTTTATTTGAAATAAATTTCAAGTTTGAGCTTCTGTTTTGATTCCAAGCTCAAAATTTGGGAGTAGGAATTTGGTTGCTTGTTTTCGAAACAAATTCCAATTTGGATTTGTCTTATTGGATTTGGGAAGCAACTTGGGTTTGAACCAAGTTCAAATCTGGGAGCTGGAAAATTCTGTGATGGATTGAACAAGTTGGTCAATTGCCGATGCTATTTTATATGAATTTTTTGAGGGGATTTTTTACAAAACTTTTCCCAACTTTTTTTTCTATTTGGGTGAAAGATTCAAATATGTTTTCATAATTTCAAGCTAGTGAAGTAGGCCTTAAGGTATGCTATTTTATAATTTAATGCAATGAAGTGATACCAAAGATTACCTTTTCCATCCACAGAGCCTTCTCAATTTTGAGGTCCCACAAGCTCTGAACTCCTATCTTTGACTTGGGAATTGAAATGTGCATTAAAGGGTCATCTCATATTTGAGTTCAACATCCCTCATACTCTTACCTTTCATCTTGGGGATGTGAAATATGCAAATGCCTTCAATTTCATGTATGTATGTATGTATGTATGTCCCATAACCTTTAGCACAATGGTGGAGTCATGAGGACCCCATGTCAAACGTGAAGACAATCACTACTTTGATTCCAACTATGCCTTCTCCATATATCTTATAAATTGGACATTGAAGGTGGCCAATGTTTGAAAGTGTGCACAAAGCACTCCAAGGTTTTTTCCTTTGCATTTGAAAGCATCTTCCCCACACAAAAGATGTTTTTGTCAATTGGAGAGACCTTCCACCATTTGCCTACAAACCCAACCCTTTGCCATTCAAATAAAAAAACCTTGCATACTTAAGGATTGAGAAAGCTTGCTCCCATGGGCCTCCCCCAAAGTTTTGGGCCTACACCTTTGGGCCACCATCTTTGAGGCTAAAACCCTCACTTTAAGGGATGCCCTTGGGAGCAAGGTTCCCTTATACTTACCTATTGGTTCCCTTATTCACACTTCACAATTTTTTTACATGGCCAATGAGTAAACTACCTTGAAAAATCTTGTAATTTAACTTACATTACTATTGGACAACGATATATAATTACAAATGTTCATTGCTTAGTTTCAACTTTCTTTGAGGTTTACATTATCTCTCTACCTAGAAACATGTCTAACCTGACCTAATTTCAAGGACATGCCTTAATTAACCTTACTACACATTCAGTTGGGTCTTTAGCGTCATAATGTTAGGTTGAAGTAGCTTGCACCTTTTGTATTTAAATTAATGAGCTTCAAGCACATAGGTGTATAAATTATTCATAAACTTAAAACTAGCTTAGAGGATTAATTATTTTGAACTTAAAGTTGTAGAAGTGGGTAGAGAGAAGCAAATGATTTTATATTTTATTTTTTTCAAGGATCCACATTGTTATGGATCTTTTCTCTTTTCTTTTCTATAAACTATAATTCATGACATAATAAAATTTTCTTATGCACCCTAGAAATGGATCTTCCAAGCCTACCTATTGCACTCCCTCCCTTACCAACCTACATGATGAAAGAGGCACATTAGCTTTACTTTCTCATTCTTTCTATTTTTAAACTATTTTCAAATACCCCTTGAAAAAATTCCCTTCAAAGTGAAGCTAGATCATCATAAAATATTAATTTATAGATTACTTTAACTATTATTGTGTAGTCCATACGTTTTTTAAAATGATTGTAAAATTTGTAACTTTCCTTTCAAGTGAAGCTATTTAATCATGAAATTTAGATTTAAATATTTAAAATAATTAATTGGTATAAGTTTTCACATTAAAAAATGATCATAAATTTAAAAAATTAAATGATCATAATTTTTTTTAAAAATCAAATCATCATAAAAGTCAAATTTAGAGATTAATTAAATTACCTTTACCTTTAGATGATTTTGGATCTTATTTTTTAAATGATTAAAGATTATTATAACCTTGGATCAATCCAAAATACTTTTCCCAGCCACATGTTTCGACTTCATGTGCAGTTTTGGTTCAATTGCATTTTTAATCTTATGTTAACAAATACAAATTGATACCATAGTTACTAGTAACTTGGCATCTTTCGCACGATTTTATATTATTTTTGGAAATGCTGAAATTTTCAAAAACAAAATTTCCTCAAGCATGAAAATGAAATTCTTTTGAAATATTCTGGATTATATTATTTTGGAAATGGAGTCTTCAAAATTAGTTTTTCATTTGACAAACATGTGCTGCCATTGTACTAGTATGGTATGTATAAAGTAAATGAAGTAGGTTGAGGTGGAATTATGTTTAAAACACTAACTAAAGTTAATGCAAAGAAGCTAAAATTTGTTTCATGCAAAGCAGAGCCCACAATAGTGAGATCCATTTATTAGATGTAACATTTGGCTTCAAGGCCAATTGGGTACCCAAGGGCACCTTTTCAATATTTTTGTTGAATAATTCATTAGTTTTGAAGATCCCATGTTGAAAAATAGAATTTTCCAGAATATTCCCAAAGATTCTCTAATTTCCTACACACAATTTTTTTTTCTTGGAAAATGAATATTTTATTTTTAAAAATTCAGCATTTCTGAAAATCACTTATGGGAGGCCTATGAGGATGACTTTCCCTTGAAACCAAGTGAAGAATACCAAGCCAAACCAAGCTTGGGTGATTATTTTTTAAAGGGCAAGCTGAAGAAATTTTGGGATGAAGTGAAGTAGGGTTTAGGGACTTGGGGGAAATAGCTGAAGCAGTGTTTTCTTTTTCATTTTTTCCATGTTGAAAATTTGGTGAAATTTAACCTGAAAAAAAAAAATTAAAATTAGTCAAATTTCACTAGAAGAGAAGAATTCCAAAATGTTCCCAATTTCTTTGTTGAAAAATAGCAAAAATTCACCAGAAAAAAGAAAAACACTGAGGCAAAGTGGAGAATAAATAAACAGGCAACTTGGCAAAATAGCTGAGCAAACAGCATTACATACAAGGACAAAACCCTAAATATGGAAGGGTACATGGCACCTAGGAAAACAATCCTAACTCCAAGTGCTCTTGGGAGCTGCCCAACATGATAAGTCAAAAGTGGAGAATCAGCCAAATTTGATTGCCACCAACTTCATGGCAGAGTTTCTCTTAAGGATTTTGTGATGTAGCCGAAGTGGTGTTCATCCAGAAAATATTTTAGCCAAATTTGGCTATACACTAGATATTAAAGTAGAAAAAAAAAACCAGAATCCTTTGATATTCTTGGCTACTACTGGAACGTATGATTAAAATCTGGCAAATTCGGAGTTTTATTTCCTCAAAATCTGGCAAATTTGGGTCTTCTTTTTTTCTATGAAAACTCCTTTGTATGGGTTGAAATTGTATTTTTCAGGTTGAAATTTGGTGAAAACTTGCCAGTAAAAACATGGGGAGACACTAAACACCATCCCCCCATAAACCAGAAACAAGGTATAAATCTTTAGTCATCTTTCTATATTTTTGGCTACACAATGAAAATCCAAGTATATGACGAATATGGCAATCTTACTTTCTTTTTTCTCACTTCTGATGTCTTTTCCAAAAATCACTTCTTTATTTAATTTTTAATTTCTTTCTCTTTTTGGCAAAAATATTTGCTAGTTAAAAAAATGGCTGGACAAAACTGGAGGAGAGACAAAATGCCTGACACACTGTTTATTTCTTCATTTTTGTGATGGAGCTGAAATGGCACCCACCCATTAAGATAGTTTAGCCAAATTTGGCTATAAAATGCATATGAAACAATTTTTTTAGCATCCTTCACATTGTTCATTACATGCTAGAAACCAAACCCAAATTCCAGAAGAGAAATCTGGCAACTTTTCCAATTTTTTAAAAAAAATGTTTAAAGGCATATTTCTTTTTTCAATACATATAATTAGCCATTTAAAAACAACCACTAACACCCTAAAACTAGACAAAAACTTTAAGCATGATTAAGCAGTTTTCATTTTGCTGGTACAATTAGCCTAAAAGAAAATTTACAGAGCAAAAGTGCTCAAATCAAGGGTTATTTGAGATTTCCAATAGCCATAATTAGAAAAAAATTAAGAAAACTTGCCAGATTTCTATGCATTCTTCAAGTAGGGGTAACCAAAAATAAGAAGGTTTTTTTTTTTTTTAAATCTTTCATATGGAGCTTGTAGCCAAATTTGGCTAAATCTTGCTGTGGATTATCGCCACTTTGGCTACATCACAAAATTGGATCAAAACCCAAAAACCCATTGGATCACTGATCGTGCGATGTCCGTGTAATGTTACTAAATAGGGGGACAAATCCATTAAATGCGACAGTAGTTCTCACCCTTTGGAATCACGAAAACCCACCATTTTGTGGGGACAGCGGTGTTCCCGCGCTGCCGACAAACTGACTAATATTTTAATGTCTCCCACACTTGCGACACCAGAGAACGTGGCGATCCTTTGTCGGGAATCTTCAGCATTCAACATTCCGGCCCTTCCAGTTTTGTCTCCGTGCAAACCATCCATCCGATGAAGCGACGCGGACGGCTAGTAATTTATCACACGTTTTCATAATTATCTCGCCGTAATTTTCTTCTTGGTGAATTTTCGCCCAAATTCGACCTGAAAAATATGATTTTGATTATGGCTTTTTTTGCGCGGGCGAAATTTCGGCACTTGGTGACAAGAAACAGGGGTAACCACTTTTGTAAAAGGGTTTTAAAAAGAAAAACCCACCAATTCGCCATATTTCCAGGAAAACAGAAGTTGAAATTGCCAGGTGTAGAGCGTCCATTCTTGCATGTCGCCAAAGTGTGATCATTCAGAAAATAATTTAGCCAAATTTGGCTACATTCTAGACATGAAAGTAGAAAAAAAAAGAGAGAATCCTTCTATATTCTTGGCTACCTACTGGAACTTATCATAAAAATCTGGCAAGTGGGGGAAAAAAAAATTCTTCAAAATCTGGCAAATTTTCTTTTTTTTTTCCAATGAAAAATCCTTTGTATAGGTCAAAATCTTATTTTCCAGGTCGAAATTTGGTGTAGATTCACGAGTAAAAGGAACACTGCATGTCACCAGACAATATTTGCTACAAAAAAATTTTAAGTTTTCTTTGACCTGTAGCCAAATCCGGCTAAATAACTTCTCCAGCTACCTCACAAATTTGAAAAAGAAAACCCTGATTTTGAACTAGGTATACAAAAGGCTTTTTCATGGGAAAAAATGGCCCAAATTCACCAGATTTCTCCAAAAGCTATAATTCTGAGCCGCCAGATTTTAATTAAATGTTCCATTAAGTAGCTAAGAATATAGAAGGATCCTTCAATTGTATTTTATTTTACTTTCATATATGGCATGTAGCCAAATTTGGCTAAATTGTTTTATGGATGATTGCCACGTGGGCCCAGAAATGGTACAGTCGTGCTCAGGGAGAAAAGGTGGGCGTATTGGGAAACGGTCAGTTTTTTGCCGCAGATTTGGGGGGACAAATTTGACGGTTTTTGGGAAAACAAAAGCACGGTTGTGTCAGAATTGCAGGCGGCCGGATGTCAATCATTACTGCCTGGGTTAAAAAGACTGCCGGAATTTAAGAAGCCTGTCGGGAGTATTATTCCATAGTCTTAATCAGGTTATTTTGTTTTTTGTTCAAAAATATATTTTGTAATATCGAAATTTTGGCAAATGTTTTTTTTCTGATGTAGCCTTATTTAGACAATGAGTTCTTCCTCGAGTTCGCCAGAAAAAAAAAAAAAAAAAAATCATTTTTTTGGTTTTTTTTTTTCCAATTTTTTTTTGTAGCCAAAATGTTGATCATCACAAGACAATTTAGCCAACTTTAAATGCTAAAAACAAAATATGAAAGGAAATTATTTAAGAATTTTTCTAAACTTGTTGGCTATGAACCTAGTGAAAAATTTGAGATTTATTTTCTGAATTATTTTTTCAATGTAATAAAATTTCCCCGAAACCTTTTGGGAAAAAATTGTCAACTAATGTAATCACATGATTAAAAATACAATTAATTTTTCAACATAAAAAGCCGCAACAAGAATTAATTTTGAATGGTGCCTTGTGAGATTGAATTGTGTTTTCTATTTGAACATGACAAGTGTAGTTGTTAGAAAATGTTTTGTACTAAATAATAATCTTTTTCCACAATAAGGATCTTTCCATTAAACTATTGTGATTATATTTATAAATAAAATGTCATGATCATTTTATGTAGGTGTGACCACAACAACCTAATGGAAAGCCATTGAAATAAGGCTTCATTTATTGTTACATGGACGTGCATTTTCCATTGGAGAGCTATAATTGGATTCAAAATCTAGGAAATCAATTTTTAAAAAATTTCATGTACATATATATGGACTTTTAAAAAAATTGAAAAACATACATGTTCCAATAAAAAAATGACAAATGTAATTTTACAATGATTTACAATTTGGTTGACAATCTTCACAACTATTGCATTTGCTCAATTCTTGACCATTATAGTTGTGAAGTGATTGTGATTATAGCTAGTTGGAATAAGCATGATGGAAAGTTGTTATTAGGGCATAATTTGTGATCACATCAACCTTCATGCACCTTTGGGCTTGTCAAATGAAATTCGGGGTAAATATTTTTGGGCCAATTCCTATTGTTGTAATGGAATGCAACTTAAAAACACATTTAAAAGGTTAGAAAGATTTGTAGGAGCTCTAAAATGGGATTAGGATGAAATTGCTAAAGCAAGTTCACAACAAGTTGGTTAACACAAGTTGAAGCCAAATGGTATCAAAGTTAATCACATGTAACCCAAATTCTTACATATGAACTTTAATTAGGAGTTTTGAATTGCAAAATTAGATAACCTTTAATGAGATCTTTCTAATGTTTTATTACACATTTTAATTGGGAATCATTTGACTTATCTTGGGTTTTATTGGTTGACAATTTGATTTTTGGTCACATTCTTGGCCATAATTAATGTTTAATATTTCCAAATGAAAATTGTTATTTCAATTTTGAAATATAAGTTTCAAGATCTTCTAACCATTTCACACTACAAAGAATCCTATTCATACCAACCCATGTGTTTACAACTTATGTCCAAATTGACCATTTTCATGATTATTGTTTCAACTGTCTTCCATAACATGTGGTAAAATTGGCTTATAATCACATATTCAACTACAAAATGGTTTTAAATTGTAAATATGACTATAACTTGTGATTGTTGTTGGTTTGGACAAACACTACATCAAAACATGATTTCCTTGATTATGATATCACAATTATGTTTGAAATATAGTCATGCAATCATTTGAACCAAGGTGTCTTACTTGGTTACTCATGATTATGATTACATGGACTAGGTACAATATGACTAACTATTTTTAATCATATATTAATACAAGACAAAAGGTATAATATGAAAAAAATATATAAGGTCCCCCTTCCTCCCCATTAAAATTTTACCAATTTTGGTTTTGGTCATTTACATTAACTATATAAGTAACCAGTAGGTAGATTAAGTTAAGTAACACCTAGCCTAGCTTAGCATACCTATTTAACTTAATGTAACCACCTAGTCTAAACTATGTTAGACTACGTGGGTAGCTAGTTAAATTAAGCTAGACTAGGTAAGTAGTTAAACTAACTATATAGGCTAGCTACTTGGGTTAGGTTAAGTAGGTAATTAGCCTAGGCTAGGCATTGGTCAATGTATGTAGGTCGGTAAGTAATATTAAATGGGTAAATAATAGCTAGCAACCTACAAGTTCTTTCCTATTTACTTGAATTTCCTATTTAACTACCTACCTATTACTTATTTTCCAAAATAATAAGTATTGTAAAACAATGTGAAATAAACACATGTTCATAATAATAGGTTGAAAAAAATTTAACATTTGATGATTGTGTGGTACATTGTTTAGGAACTTAATTTTTCATTGTGAAAATGAAAGGTTCAAATCCTCAAATATGCCTATGGGGTTAGCTTAAGCTGGGTATGCTAAGATAAGATAAGGTGGGATAGGTGGATGGGTGGGTCAATGGGTGGTCATGTAGGTGGGTAGGTAGGTTAACACTAAGTAGTTAGGTTAGGTTAGGTTAATCATAATCCATCAAGTGTAGTTGTGTTTTTAATCCTATATGTAATCATGTGTTTAACATGCCACAATTGTAAAAGATATCGAATGGTGTTTATGACCACATTTGTGATTAGATGGTAAAAATGACAAGCCTAATTTGACCACATGGTCATGTAGCCATATGTAATCATTAATGGCACATACAATTACAAATGTGGTCATATGTAGTGTATTCATAAAACCAAGGTTTTGGCATAGTGGAAAATGAAGATGAAAATGTTTTATATCATTGACAAATTGTGGCACCCAACAGTAGATGATATTTTAATTTTTTTGCAATTGATGATGTGGCTCACATGTGGTTAAACAACATTACACATCTTGTTCAATTTAAATTATGATTATATATCATAGTTCCAAATGTACATGTGTTAATGGCAAACTAGTGCATGCAACATGTCATGAACATTAGTTCACACAACTTAATAATAGGTACCATAACTAGTTTACACAATCCCCAAGTAGACCCCTAGGTACTTTAGGGCAAGTTTTATGTAATCCCAATATAACCTAAGCAACCTTTAAATACTTTGAGTAACCTAGGTAGGCCCCCTAGGTACTTAAATTAGTTTAGGGATCCCTAGGTAACATAGGTAGTCCATTAGGTAGTCACTAAAAGCACTTTAGGTATCCTTGGCAACCCTTTAATAACCCTTATGTAACCTAAGCAATCCCTAAATAACCTTTAAATAACTAGGTAATGTAATAAACCTTTATGTAGCATAGGTAGCCCATTAGGTAGTCAATAAAAGCACTTTAGGTATCCTTGGCAACCCCTTAATAATCCTTATCTAACCTAAACAATCACTAAGTGCCTTTAAATAGCTAGGTAATGTAATAAACCCTTACGTAGCCCTTAGGTACCCTAGTTAAATAGCTTAAAAAGTCCTTAGGTTGGCCCCTAGGTAGCCCTTAAGTAGCTTGGTAATGTAATCAACCCCTAGGTAGCCCCTAGGTAGCCCTTAAGTAGCTTGGTAATGTAATCAACCCCTAGGTAGCCCTCAGGTACCCTAATTAGGTAGTTTAAAAAGCCTTTAAGTTCGCCCCTAGGTAACCCTTAAATAACTAGGTAAGGTAGTCGACCCTTAAGTAGCCCTTAGGTACCTTAGTTAAGTAGCTTAAAAAACCTTTAGGTTTGCCGCTAGGTTACCTACATAACTTAAGGTAGGTTGAATAGATCATTTAGGTAGGTTAGTTAAAATGTTTATTAATATGTGGTTCCATTTCATATTACATAAAAAAAGTTGGTGCAATGGTAAGCATTTCCCCCTTTAATTTGGAAGTGAAGGGAACAAATCCTTACTAGTACAACCTATCTACCTTAGTTTAAGCTAGGTGATTTAAATGCCTACTTCAAGCTAAGGCGTTTAACTTAAACCATCTAAGTTTCCTAGCTCATGTTTTTAGCTTAGGCAATCTAAGCAAAATGAACTAAGCCATGTGGTGCCATTTGTTCAACTTGGAACTTGTCACACGTCAACATTATAATGGTCAAAAACATAGATGTCCCCAAGTTTTAGTCATAAAATTAGTTGTAAATGATTATGCCATGTAAGCATATGCAACTTCAAAGTTTAATCATAAAGTTAGTTGTAATGATCATGAGACATTGTCCATGGTGACTAAAAGATATTCACACACAAAAAGTGAAAAGTATGTGAGGTCAAGGAGAAAGATTCCCAAAAGTTCAAATTACATTTTGAAGGCATTTTCTCAAAAATTCGTGAGTCTTTTTTTTTAAAATTACGACATTTTGTTGTCATGCAACTTAAGTGGTAGGTAATTAATAATATATTTTTTGAATATATGAGGACATTATCTTGTATCTCTTGTTGAGAGCCTTTTCAACATCATATCAAGCTTTTGAATTGGCCATGATTTGGTTTTTCAAACCACCTTTCAAAAGGTTAACAATCGTTTTGTCAAGTTTTGTCTCCACTTTGATAACTTTTGACAAATTATTTAAGTCGAATGGCTACTTCGTATGTTAGTAGGTATTGATTGTAAATTGTGCACCACATGTCCTACATTGAGGTGTGCTTTATTTTCAAACATGATCAATGATTGATGTATGATCATAACACTTAATACATTTTTTAAAAATAAAAAATAATACTAAGCATACCCAAAATTCTAAACTTTTTGCATTAGTAGCTAAATTGGATTTAACTCCTTACACTTTTTCAAATTTGCCCTTTCCACTTTCAATCCTAACTAGTGGGTGCCTGTGACCTTTGGCCACCGTGAAGTCCCCCGGTTTCTTTAAACTTGGTTCGTGTTTTAGTTTTTTAGTTTTTTATTTTTATGTGTTTTTTATTTTTATTATTATTTTGTGATCATCCAGCTGGACGGACATTTCATCCATCCCCTTAATTGGGACGGACAGTAGCTAAAAGAAAAAAAGCTTTCCCAAAATCCTTCCCGTCATCAAGCCGGACGGACATTTCATCCGCCTTTAATCGGGACGGACGGTAGCTAAAAGAAAAAAAAGGTAGTCTTGGTCAATACAAAAAAA
>Ga0116231_10008815_pt1 | contig 17458 bp, 15 predicted proteins | sample S1TSphgellanicum_2_FD_89695 | JGI IMG/M metagenome (GOLD analysis project Ga0116231, IMG submission 89695) | Host-associated microbial communities from peat moss isolated from Minnesota, USA - S1T2_Fd - Sphagnum magellanicum MG | ecosystem: Host-associated > Plants > Peat moss > Unclassified...
ACAACAAAAAGTATCTAAAGGCAAAAGAAGAATTATGAAAATTCAAATATTTCACCATGCAAAAAATACAATCTTCAAAAAAATCCCCTAAAAGAAACCACAATCCTTCAAAATGTCATAACTCTATAACTAATCTCAAGTTTCAACACAAGCTAAAATATCATCTTTCAAAAAGCATCATATAAAAATAAGCCTATTACATAGGAGCCAAAATCCATTACGCTACTATACTCTATAATGAGTCTAGACACAATATTCTTGCCGACCAAGGCAAGGCCAACAAAAAGTATCTTAAGGCAAAAGAAGAATTATGGAAATTTAAATATTTCACCAATGCAAAAATTATAATCTTCAAAAAAATCCTCTAAAAGAAACTAAAATTGTTCAAGATGTCATGAACTCTATAACCAACTCAAGTTTCAACACCAGCCAAAATATCATCTTTCAAAAAATCCTCACATAAAAATAGACCTACTATCTACCTAGGGGCCAAAATCCCATAAGCTACTATACTCTATAATGAATATCCAAGGCCAATAAATAAAGACTTATGTCTTATTATAAACTCTGATCAATCTCCTCATTTGAAGACTTCAAAGTTTGACTGTAACAACTAGTGTGAGAAAATGGGGTTCTTTTTAGAGAGCTCGGCTTGTACTCAAGAAGCTGCTGAAGAATCTGATCATCATCGCTAATTGCTGAGCAATTTTAATTCCTATTTCATAATTGAAACTGAAAATTAGCACTCAATGAAAGCTGTAAAGCTTGCACTATTCTTCCACTTTTGCAATTTCTATAAGTTAAGATGAGGGACGTTTCTTCTCAAATACTTCTATGACGATGTTGTAATCATGAGGTGACTCATTTAAAGTCTGGTGTAACTGAATGAAATTTTTGCATTTGATGGGTTGTTGACGCACCAGCATTGCTCTACTGCATAGCTATACGAGTCTAAAAGGTAGGATCGGGATTGCAGCAGCTCCTGATATTCTTACATAGACTGTGGAATTGAAGAGTACTTCAAATTTCTCCCCTTGGGTACTTGGAAGATTTGAAAAGCTCATCCCCATGATGGGTTGTTGTTGTTGTTGCTTGAGCGATTTTCTAGCTCACCAGACTAGTTGAATTTCGGAACAAATGGAATCCATTATCATGCAGAGTTCCAGCTTCAGAAACCCCTGGATGTTGTTGAGCACGTGCTCTCAGAGCTTAGCTCTTCGTTCCTCCGGGTCCAGAAGATATTATAATAAGCAACAGCAGATGATCGTGGTTGGATCTACATCGCCTTCGCCTGCAGATGCTGCAGCTTCCAGAAGATCACGAAGAAGAAGCAAAGGTGGAAACGGAGGAGGAGCGACAAGAGACGAGATCGAGCTTCAGAAGCAGTCTAGCGATAATCAAATCCAACTCTCTTTGCAAGATTCGAAGCAGACAGACGCACGAGTAGCGCTTTTGTACAAGAGTGCAGCAGCGTCGGCGGGGGCGAACACTAGTGTAAACCCAATTAGGCCGGACTCGGCTCCATGGAAAACTAGGGAATCATGGCTGATAGATGAAGCTCGGCAGATCATACGGGTCGACGAGGACCAAGGCCCCCCGAGGTGGTACTGCCCTGTGGAAGCTGCAGGCTTCCCAGAGAATGCTCCGCTCCTTCTCTGCCTTCCAGGTGTGCGTGCGCCTTCTCCTGTTGCAGTAGCAGCAATTCTAATTTCTCATCAGAAACAAGGCTTCAAGATGAATAGTTTCTTTGTGAAACGCAAACACGAAATGAAATCTTCTTGCAGATCTTCAATTGCACAAGTACCGCAAACCCTAATTTCAAGACATCCATGATGTTGCAGACATAGTTTGCAATGGATTGAGCATTACACTCCATCAACAAAAACTAGCGAGGTAAGAACACTTGTTGGTGAGGTTTTCCAGAGAATATGAAACAGATCTATCACAGAATCTCTTGAAAAGAGTGCAAGATTTGTGCTTGCAAGCATCATCCTCTTCTTGTTATTAGGCTCATGGGACTCACCTTCCAAAGCAAAGAAGAAAGGAAGGGACCTCAAACTGCTGATTGTCTATTGTCTGTTGTTGGATTGTCTGTGATTTTACAAATTGATTTCAGGCTGTTCAAGGTGCAGTGTCTGCATGTTCCATTCTGCAATCAAGCCCCCTATGAAGGTATGAGTGCACTTCATACAGTTTCTCCTCTGCAAATTTGTCTCCAGGCTCTCAAAAACACTTCTCTCCAGGGAATTTGTCAACTTGAGACTTGTAAAGTAAGTTATTCCCAGATCTGTGTGCAGCAGCCAAGCTGAATTTAAGGATCATGTCATCATCATCTTGTTCAGCCTCTCAAACACTTGTATGGAATTGTCATCTTGAGACAAAAGGATTCCCAGACCTACCTGTTACAGCATTGCAAAAGGATCATGTCATCTTGTGAAAGTGTTTGCCTTCACACCCATCATGATGATGATGATGATGTGAAGAATCACTTTGCAGCTTTGTTGGAGCAAGTGGAAGCAGTGATAAAAGAAGAACAAATTGTCCGGCCAAAAAGCACCATATACTTGATGGGGGAGGCATATGGAGGGGTGCTTGCACTCTTGCTTGCTGCTCGCAATCCCCATGTCAACCTTGTGTTAGTCCTCATTGACCCTGGTGAAAATTTCTTTCTCTGTCTCTCTCTATCCTTCCTTCTGTCACACTCTTTGTTACAATAAACAAGACCTAGGAAAGGTGTTAAGATTCAAGCTTGGGTCTATTCAATTTTGAGCTTCAAAGCTTTTCAGTCTTTCCTCATAAGAAAATGGTTTGTTTTTCAATACTCTAGTTCTTAGTTTGTGTGCGATTTGCTCGCTTCTTCAATTTTTCTTCAGTCTTTCTCTTCAAGCTCTCAAGCCTCTCTATATCCGGTCTGCTCAGTGTATGAGAGAAAGGATAAAAATGTTCTTCTTGAGTAGGGCCATTTGTATCAATTTGTAGTGAGTTTACATCTTCCTTGAAGAAAGATGGACCTTGTCATGTTCTGATGTAATCAATGTCTGTCGGTGTGGATACCTGACAGCTACATGGTGTGATGACTACCAAGTATTGTCACCATTCCAATCACTTCTTGAGGCAGCAGCACCTGTGCCCTTTTCTTCACTTGTACCCTTCCTCTTCTCCTTGACATTTGGTTAGTCACCCTCACCTTGTCATCAATTGTCTCTCCACTCTTCACATTGATCTTGTCCAGCATATTGATGTTCAAAGTATTTTGAGTTCTCCGTAGGTATGGAGAAGTACATGAGGAATCTGCAGAGGTTACAGTGTGGTACTTACACAGTTGATGTAGTATTTCCTGAGATAAAGACCAAGTTGGCTCAAAACCAAGTTACAAGAGAAGCATCTGTTTGAAAGGTTTAGACTTTTGTTGGGGATGGCAGGGGACCCAGTGACTGTAGCAAAGGCGGTGAATATGGATCCCTCTAGCCGACAGTTAGAACAAACAATGCACCTTGCAGTAATCTTGCAAGAATTGCTTCAGATACTTGCAGTAAGTATCTTTGTAGGTTGCAATATAGGTGCACTGTTGATGTCCCTTGACAGTATTTATCTGTTGCTTTCTAGTACAGTGCAACATCGTAAACTCTCAGTACCAAACTTCAGACACTACGTTGGCAGATCCTTGCTTGTGTCTCTGCAGCTGTAAATGCATTCTTTGCTGGAGAGCAACAAACCCGAGCAGTTGAGAGAAGAAACAATGAATAGTCGATGACCCATGTAGTATGAGAATGTTGAACTCTTACTAAGCCTGACAAAGGTCTGATGAACAAAGGTTTGAAGCTATCAAGTGTGGTTTCTGATGCACATCCACAATAGAAATGGAAGTTCCACCTCAGACAAGAACTGTCCACTATTTGGGGTAAAAGAGAATGCAATAAATGTTGGATTGTAAATGCTGCAGACAGCCATGTTAGTGTGGTCCAAGGCACAATGTCAATGGAAGGTGCAACAGTTGCAGCTTGCAGCCCACAGTGCAAACAGGCAGCTGGATAAAATTAGAGCTGATATCCTTTTGCTAGCCAGGTATGTATTCACATCTTCCTCACTTTCAGAGTGCAGTATTCTCCATGTGAGGGTTTAAGTTTGAGTAGAAGATATTATTAGCTCTGGAGGTTGAATGTTTCTACTTCTCAATTCTGGTGTTTGGTACCTGACAGTATCCGTCATCAAGAAACTTAGGTGTTGATATTTGAAACTAACAGTTTGTGAGAACAAGGTTGGATCTCTACTCCTCAGCTTTCAATTTGTCAGATATCTGCTTATCTTTATGCACAACCAAAATTTTGTCCTCAGTGGGGGGGAACGAAATCTGCAAGAGGCTAAGAAGTTGAAGCAGTTGCTTCCTTCCTGTTCTGTGCGTGTCTTCAAAGACTCAAAGCCAGCCCTTCTCATGGTACCTTTCCTCATCTCTGACTTGCCATGGAAGTTCTGTACCCAATCTTCTTGTAAATTGAGCTGATTGTTTTTCACTGCTAGATCTTGGAGTCTATGTTCTATAGCAAAAATGAAACATTTCCAACTTTTAAACAAAATTGGAATGCCTCTGGCACTGAAGAGTGTTGGAGTACTTCAGATTGTTAAGATGACAAAACTGGAAAACAAGAATACATGTGAACTGATTGACCACTAAAAATGGTCATGTCAAGGTTTCACTGGAACATGTATCAAGATACTGGACCCTTCAACATCAGGTAGTGGCAGTGATTGTTCTCACACATACCACATATTTTCTGTCCCAGGATGAACGCGTGCAGGTGGCAAGCTTGATAAAAGCAACACATATGTATCGCCTCGAAAAACATCGTGATATTGTCCTTGACTATTTACCACCAACTGAGGATGAAATTAAAACCTTCCATAATTCACACATCAGGTACCTCTTCACTCCTGCAGTGCAATTGCAACTTTAGAATATGTGCTGCAAGTTCAGAATAGGTGCTGATTTGGATATGTGTAATGTGTTTCTGTTATATGTTTCATTTGTTTATTGCTTGGATTGAGTTCTGTCAGAAAACCTGAAAATATGAAAAATGTGTGCTTTGTGCCATATGCACATTGTCTAAAGTACACCATCACTAGAATTCAGTTTGTTACTCTTTCTCATGGGAAGCAGCAAGAGCAAAAGTTACAATGAAATTGCACAGAAGTGAAGTTTCTTCTTCTCCTTGGACATGCACAGAATTATGAAGGAGCTCTTTAGCCCTGTGTTTTTGACTGTGGATGAAAAGGGGAAGATGAAAAGAGGTGTGCCTCGAATAACAAAGGAGCACCCAATCCTCTTCATTTGTAACCATACATTTGTGGGATTTGATCTGGGCATCCTTTTGAATGAGTTTCTAGAAGATCAAAATGTGATGATTCGGAGTTTGGCTCATCCAGCTCTCATCATGGCAGGTATTTCAGCACTTCACACTTCTTTGTAAGAACCCGAAGATTTTGATCTGTCAAGGACTTCAGTGTGGTAGGGCATTGCAGAATCAACATATGACAGTTGGAGCCATTTCAGAATCGTCGTGCGGATACTATGTAATGTGTTGGTATGTCAAAGTGCAAAGATTATAGAAGAATGGAACTTCTGATAGACATATTGGCCAATGACCTTGCCACCCAACAGGAAGAAGAAAAGAAAGAAAATCAGAAGAGAGAGTGTCCATGTGCATCAGAATAACAAGAGTGGGAGACATGGAAATGCCAGGGATGAACATCTATACATGTCTGTACACTGTGCAGATTATGTGGGAGACTTACAAGAATCCGGGTTACCAGATCTAGTCCGTCTGCTTGGGGCAGTACCTGTTACCGGAAGCAACCTGTACAAGCTTATGGCAGCTCATGAGGCTGTTCTATTACTTCCTGGTGGCTTACGTGAAGCAGTGAAGCGAAAGGTATGATAACTAACCTATGATTTCAACTGCTTTGACAGAACCATTCTCACAAAGAAGTAATTGCACAAAAGACACCCCTCTTCTTAGTCTTTGGTCTCCTTCAAATGCTAGTTTGGTGCCCATCTTCTGGAAGCATTTACAAGCTTTGCACACTTGACAGGGAGAGGCATATAAGCTTATATGGCCAAAGAAACCAGAGTTTGTAAGAACAGCTGTTCGTCATGGGGCTACCATAATCCCTGTAGCAGCTGTTGGTGGCGACGATTTTATTCAGGTACTCCAAGTAAAGATAGCCCTGTTCACTGCATCCGGTGTAGCTATTCATCATTTGATGTCATGGAAGGAAGTCATACAATAGAATTAGCCTTATTTAGTTTTCAATGTGCACAATCTGATATCTATAGCTTGTTATAGCCCTGGGCTTCATAAAATTGCGGATTGTGATTGGGACAGATATTACTGGACCAAGATCAGGTGTTACAGTTCCCTGTAATAGGAGAAGCTATCCGCAATATTGGAGCCAATATCCCTCGTGCAAGGTAATACTGCATTACTATCTCATGAACAATTTGTGAAACAAGCATGATAATTGTGTTATCATGACACCATTGCTAATAGGGATAGTCTGGATCCTCACTTGCCATTGGTCAGTGGGTATGTGGCAACACAACCTTAAAGTAGTGTTCAAGTGTTATTGAAAATAACACCACTCAACATATTTCAGATCCCTGTCCCTTTTGTTGTCGGTTGGCTTAAACTGGATGGAGATTTGGAATACATCTTTTTGGTTGTGCACATCAGCAAGACTACATTGTTTGGGCCTGCAATCAATGCTCTTTCTCAGTTTCCAATGCCAATTGACAAGAAGCATCAGAACCAAGTCAGAACCGCAGCAGGCTTGCCCTATGCTGCATTTCTGAAAGTTAGATCAAGTGATGAGATGGAGATGGTCACTGTGATGATGTCTTCAGATGGACAAATAGAATTCAATGAACAGCAAGCAAATAGAGCTAGCTTCAGATAATGCTGGTTCAGGTTCAGATTGATTTGCAAAGACTTGCATCACCACTAGGATGGGTAGAGCATGTAGGTCACAAACAACACATGGTGGATTCAGAACTCCCATCTCTGATCACTCTCAGCATTTTTCATCCATCAGTCCATATCTGCATGAAATATGGCTTACCAGATAAGTACTAAAAATGCAGGTTAGCAAACAGGACTGAAGTAGCTGAGGAGTCACTTCTTGGATCTATTGGATTCCCAAAGCCACCTCCACGTATGTACTTTGCATTCCAGAAGCCTATTTACACACATGGTAAGCACCATTCTTTCTCTAAATTTATTCATAAAGTAGGTTGATTATAGAGTCCCTATTCCTGAAAGATTCTTGCTCTCAAGTTTGAAAAGTCTACACCAGCCTTTTGTGCAGCCTGCATTAGACATGTGCAAGATAAACCAGGTGCAAGGGGGCCTGTTAATTCTTTCTTTCCTAAATGACTATTTTTCCTGATGTTTGCAGAGTTTCCTCAAATTTTGCATAACAAAGAAGCAGTGGACGACTTGTACCAGCAAGTGAAAGCCGAGATTGAATCAGGTCTACATTATTTGTTGCAAAAGCGAAAGGAAGATCCTTATGAAAGCTTCATTCCTAGAATCATCTTTGAAAACACATGGGGTCATTCTGCGCCCACATTTAAGCCATAGATAGTCGTGTTAGTCTTTTGTGAATTACTACAATTGTGATTTTACTCCATGGATTGTGCAATCTCATGAATAATCTTGGCCTCCTGAAGACTTTTAACTCATAATGTTTTAGGTCATACCACAGTCTACCTAAAGTGTTCCAACAAAATTATTCAGATACTTATAAGTTGGAATACTTGGAATATCTCAAGTTTCATCTGTCATTTCATGTTTTCTCTAAGACTTTACATAGCCAGAAGTGGCACATTGACTTGCAACGACTCAAACTCATTGAACCCAAATTTAAAGTTGACATCATTTCAAAGGTGTGGACATGAACAAGAACATTTGGTCAAATGTCAAGGTTGTCATGTGATAAACCCAGCGTTGGTGAAGGAGTTTGATATGGACCACATTGAAGAGGCTGTGGATGCCTTGTACAACTGATTGGTGAAAAATTAAGCAAAAGAAATTGGAGGCAAGGTCAAATTGTGACAGCATATTCATGCTTTGAAGTGTTTGAATGGGTTAGTTTGTCATGTGATCAGCACAAGTCATTGCCTTGTTCACATACTATGATTGTGAATATTGTAGAATTCAATTATCTAATTTTTTTTAGCATACCTCAATAAGTGTTCGTTTAATCAAGTTTGGTAGTTTATGATTGAGGTGCGAAGTGGGGAGAAAAGTTGTGTCAACAGTTTGAATCAGGTGAACTTGGTTTGCTAGTTCATTGGGTAAAGATTCATTTTGCATTCAAGTCTTTTGATCAACCTTGGAAGTTGGGTTCAGGAAAACAAAGTTTAATATATAATTTTAATTGTTTTTTCATTAGTCCAATTTAACTTGCCTCTTCATGGTCATCATTTTGCCTAGTTAGATCACATGTGCACCCCCCCAATCACAATGTCACTATAGAGACTTAGTCCATGGAAGATGACAACCTCCATGCAAAAAACAGAAAAAAAATGGCACCCTCCATGTCCTTCAATGCTGCATTCACACCCTGAATCTAAAATCCAAAAACAATTAGATGATAATTTAAATTTTGAGATTAATCTAAATTTTGAAAAAAGGAACAACAAAATAAGGACTAGGTACCTTATTATAGGAGCATCACAAGTACTTACAACTCTTGTTGCAATATCATCTCCATCTCTAACACAGTATTGAAGAGGTCAATTGCAAACAACAAGATTTAAATGTGTGAGGACACTACAAACGTAAGAAGGCGATAATGTTAGGTAATGATAATTACAAAAATGATCAAAGTGCAAATATGAAGCTTTATAGGATAGGTAAGCCAAGAAGGAAGTAAGACAAGATATAGACAATAGCAAATTAATATGTAGCAAGTTGATATGCAACACATAGCAAGTCAAGTTGTAGTTAGCCAACCTCTTAGTAAGTTGATGACCAACCAAGCCAACGATGGCAATTAGTTACAACTAATCAAAATTTGGTAGGAGTTTGTTAAAGAACATAATCATTGCATTAGGAATATAAAGAGGAAATGGGAGGACTTCAAGGCCCGGGGGTCATTCAAAGACATGGAGAGGGAGTTAGTGCTCCAATTTTGTAGTGTTCTTGGTGAATGTGATGATGATTTTAGATACGGTAGTTTATGCTATGTATATGTGCATGTGTGTGTAAGTATCTATGGGGGTGTATTTGAGTATGTGGGGAGGTCATTATTGCAAGATCTTGGACTATAGAATGTGAAATTGCGTATGTGTGGTATAAAGGAATAATGCACTCTATTTGTAGATGTAGATAGAGGGTGACCATTGTGTGAGGTGATTGTAATAATCAAGGTAAGAGATGTGAGACTTGGGTAAGTGATGCAATAACTAAGCTATGTCCAATTGGGTATGTGGTACTTAGGCTTGTGTGAAAAGAAATAACCCCAAGATCTATATTTTCAAAGGTTAATCATCTACAAAATAGTATATCTAACAATTATGAAAATTGGTGACATTGAAGTGTTGGCTCTTGTACTTGATAAATGAAGAAAAAACACCCTACATGATGTTCTACTTGTATTAAATTTGAGGAGATTATTCTCTATTGGGAAGGCTATTGACAACTTGGTGTTTGTAGCTATGTATGTCAAAACAAATTGCAAAATGTTTTCTAACAAAAGAGAAGGAAAATTCTTAATGATGAATCTTAAAAAAGAAAATTTGTAGAGATTGTAAACATGAAAATTGTTCACCAAATACATCAAATGTTGCAACAAAAATAAAGGGAATGACATTACAACTTTGACATGACAAACTTGGTCATATCAATGTAGATACTATCAAGGTAATGGGGAGGACCAAAGTAGTGGGAGGATTACATATACTCAATCCTAAGGCTAACCTCAAATTATGTGAAACTTGTGCAATTGGCAAGAATCATTGACTTGCATTTCCTATCATCCAATAATGAAAGAGATTTGAAGTACTTAGTGAGTTCTATCACGCCAATGTGTGCATATTGAATGTGGAATTAATGGGAGGAACAAAATTGTCACTTTATGTTTCAAAGATGACCATAGTGGTTATACAATTTTAAGTTGTACCAAAAGTTCAAAGAGTGAAGTCTTTTAGGAATTTAAACAATTACTTATTGATTCCAAGAGAGATATAGGCAATGATGTCAAGGAAATCAAAAGTGATAGAGGAGGTGAATCCGTGAATGGAGAGTTTAAAGATTTTGTGCAAGAATCAAAGGCTGGGATGTTGACAAAAGACAAGTGACTGTGAGCTAAAATGTATTATTCAAAGAAGAAGGAAACCCCATAACTTCAACATATGAAGTGGAAACTTCACCAAAATGTCATTGCAATTATCATCAATGACTTTGACAATTAGAAGAACACAATTTTCCCATTGAAATGCCATGTTTAACAGAAGTTTTGGAAATGGAAGAACAAAGATGCAACAAAATGAAGACCAAGAGGTAGGAAATGGTGACAATGTTCGAGTGAACATTCAAGTTCTGATTAATAAACATGTAAAGATATTATATATGCATGTGGAAGTACCACAATAGTATGCAAAAGTATTTAAGGTACAAAAACCACCACATTCATTTGAGGAATGAACACAAACGCATATCCTACATTTGTAGGACACATTAAGTTTGTTCCTTTACCAAATGAACCAACACAATTTGAGGTTCAATAATGATGTCATCACTATGGTTGAAATGAAAAACAACCATGGAAGAGGAAGTTACTTCTTTACACATGAAAAATGAGACATGGAAATTGGTAGGCAAAGGGAAGACAATCTGTAAAGTGCAAATGGGTTTTTGAAATAAAACCTTAAGTTGATGGCATTGTTGAAAGATACAAGATGAAGCTTGTAGCAAAGGGGTGTTCATAGAAGTATGGTATTGACTATCAATAGACATATGCACATGTTGCTAAATTTGATTCCATCATGACAATCCTTTCCATTGTTGCAATTGAAGATCTTGACATGATACAATTTGACATAAGAACAACATTCTTGCATGGCAAGTTCACATAAGAAATTTTTATGGAGGAGCAACCACAAGGTTCATCTTTTCTAGTATGACCTTCATCCCCATGTAGTAAATCCTTGTATCTACCTTTATGGTACACCCCCAAAAATTATTCATTGTTATATTTGTGGATGATGGTTTAAATTGTTCCTTAGATGGGGGAAAGCTTATAGAAATGGTCAATTTTCTCCATTAGAAATTTGAATTAACATTCAGTGATGTAGAAGTTTATGTAGGTTTGCCAACTATAGAAATCAAAAGTTTGAAGTTGAGAATTCTTGATGAAACATGTTACATTTACATATCACTGCTAAATTTGGATTGGTTGAAGCATACATTGTTATCACCTTGGTGGTCTCAAATGTAATTTGCCTAAATGTTTCACATGAAAATGACAATGTGAAGAAGACTTTCCATACAAGAGGTAGTAGAAAGTCTTATGTTTAGGAGTATTCATCCAAACATTGCATACGTAGTCAACACGGTGGCAACATTTTCTCAAAACCGTAAGCAAATTCATTGCACTACAATGAAGAGGATTTTCAAATACTTGAAGGTGACAACAATATACTCATTATGTTATTCATAAGGAGAGAACCTGAGTTGACATCCTTTGCAATTGTTATCTATGCTGAAGACTTCAATGATTGAAAGTCTAGAAGTGTGTGTGTCTTGATGCTCAACCAAGGAGCAATGTTATGGGTCAACAAATAACAACTTTGCATTGCAAGGTCTACCAGAGATGTAGTAGCATGTTTGGTAGTAAAAAGTAGTGTAGGTGTAGTGCTTATTGATAGTTATAGAATCAACCCACTATTCTCTACAACAATAGTCAAAGTGCTATTCAATTAGTGCTTAATCTGGAGTTTCACCAAAGGCTCAAAGCACATAAATTTGTAGTTCCACATGTTAGGGGATTTTGGTGGGTAAAATGAGATCCACATCTCATGGTGTATTTGAATATACCTATATAAATGGAAGATATTCTTATGAAACTGCTCACATTTGACAAGTTCATCCCTTTTCAGAGAATGCTCGATTGATATCCAACTCACACAAAGAAAGCTGAAGAAAGTTTCACGGTGTTCACAGCCGTTTTTTGTAGTCACATCTGTGAAAAGAATGAGAAAAGAGTATTTCTTGAATTGCTTTTCCTGTCAGGTTGGTACCTTGCTGACATGGGATTGCTGGCTTTCTGTTGTTGCAGTAGTTGCTTTCTTCACAAATGCATAATAAAAGATGGTCACATTTCTATATCGATGTGTGCTTGTGATCTTATTAGCATTGTCTGTTTTCTGTTTATCTATGAATTTCCATCAGTTCTTAAGGAAACAAGACTTTGGAAAACAAAATACTAAGAATAACTTGCAATTTCACCTAAGGTTAGCAACTGAATACAGCAAGGTACAAAACTTCTGGTTAAACAACAATAAAATTGCTACAGAGCGCATCAAGCCTTAAACGTCAAATCAGCAAGCCTTGCAAGGTTTACACCCTTGCATTCTTCCTCACCCTAAATTTTTAGCAAAGTTAGGAAATTGGCATATGAATTTCTTAGGAAATTGAAGAAACTTGTCTCCGGTGGAAAACATTGTGAAAAATGTTGGCTTGACCTTAGAAACAATCATGTGGGTAATTGCAGGAGATCTAGCCACATTGTCAAAGCTGTGCTTTGTTGCTCAAATTTGTTTTGCAGTTACATGACTGACTGCAGTATCAAGATTCCATCATTTATCATGATTGCTTTAACTTGACATGCAGCACAGAACTATTAGAGGGATGGGCCACTTGTTGGGTATGTAGAGAGATGCACACCACAGCCAACACCAACTATGAATGAAACTGCAAGTACATCCACTGGCAATGAAATGACATCATTGATAACTACACAACTTTGTAACCTCTGTAGCAAGAGGTAATTACTTTGCTAACAAATCTGCTTGTAAATTATAAAGTTGTCCCAGAGGTCCATTAGTGATGAATTCGTTAGGGTTGTCTAGCTGTTGATACATCAAAATTCTACTGAGGGAGATTTGCAGCTACAGTTGTAATGACTTTGTAAAAGTTTAATCACAAATTTTGTGGATGACTTGACTGGGAATTGCTGCTTGCACAAACCTTACACTCTTTCTTTATCTAGAAAGAGTGAATTGACATGATGTATGAAGATTTTGTGTGTATCTAGTGCTCAACTTCTTGATGTCTAACAAGTGGTGACAGCAAAGCCGATCCTTTGAGCCACCCGGTCGTAGATCACCAGATGATCTTGTTGCTGAATGTTGCCAATGATGCTAAAGCCCTCACTGCCTGCCATAGCCAAACAGAGCACAGTATTGGCTGTGTCGACAATGGCAAACAGGTTCTCAGGAAGGAGCTGGAAGTTTGCTTCACCCTGGAACTGGAATGACATTTCTGGAACTGTAGGGTTGGTAACACCTGCAATGTCGAAGCACAAATCCAGTCCGTATGGAGTACCATCGACTAAAGGATACGTGATCTGTGCCTTGAAAGCCTGCATCCGTGAGAAACAGGATCAGAAAATCATTAGGACTGGTGAATAGCAAAGCACAGGATTTGCTGCTGATGCTGTTGTTGCTGCTAGTTCGTTGCATTCTGCATCACTCACAAAATAGAGCAAAATAGAATCTCTATGTCTGGGTATTATGTCCAGCTTCCTCTTGCCGGGACGGACATGTTGCCGAGGATTTCCATGCAATAAACATTTGTGTATGGGACGAACAACACAACACAAATGGGTAGAGCTAGTTGGCAGCCTATGCGTCTCTCACCGTTAAAACGGCTTCGTAGGCAGGCAGAGTAAGCATAGTAATGGTGGTTCCCGAGTCCAAGATTGTTCCACCGGCGCCGGAACTGTCGATGTCAAAAGTGCTTGCAGCGATATCAAGATTGTTTCCTCCCACGCTGATACCCACCATTTGAACATAGTAGTAGGTAGGGTGTAGAGGGTTGCTGACGATAGGAGTATACTGAACGCCAGCAACTACATCCACATTCCCGAACAGAAGTGCGCTGGTGGTGGTGGCGGCCGCATTTAAGTTGACCAAGCAGTAGGAGAATCTATTGGGAAACGTTGAGCTGAGCTGAGATATGAGAGACACAGGACCTTGGCCAAGTCCTACAAGCCCACCGGCACCAGCAAACGTGCCTTGGTTCGAGTGTCCACAGCCGAAAGCAAAATTTGGGATGCCTTCGGGAATGCCGCCATTCCTTAGAGAGATGGTATCGAAAGCTAGTTCACCGGAAGTGCTCGACTGATCGCCATATACGTAGTCATACTGGCAGGCTGCATCGGCGCATCCTTGAACCGGAAGGGCCTGTAAGAAGATCAGAAGGTGAGCACCACGCACATCAGGTCTGATGTAGCTGGAAATCCAAAACTGAGAGAAGAGACAGCTGGGCTAACTCTCAGAAGTATGCAACATATGTAGATTTGCACCTAAAACTTGTACCTGGCACAACGGGTTCGTACAAGGCACGGCGTGAAATGTTGATGATTTCGAAGGATCGAACTTGCTGGTTGTCTGCTGATAGCAGACTTTGCACGGCAAGCACTGCACCCAATTCAGGTCACTACCAGTATCGACTATTGCAGCGAATTGCTGAGGAGGAGTTCCAAGAGACAGCGACATGAGATATTCTCCGGTGCCCGCCGAGACTGCGCTTTCAAATTTGTTCTGGGCGCTGGCGGAAGCTGGGGTTCGCATTTTCTCTCCCAAGTAAGCGGCACGAGAATAACTCCTTTGCAAAGCCTCGGCAAACCGCGTTTGAAAGCTTTTGCTGCTAGAAGAACTGAAAGGAGAATCCGGGTGATCTCGGTGCATAAGCCGAACACGAACCACCTGCAAGAGATCATATAACACAGGATCATCAAGCAACTTAGTTTTTGCACGGTAACGTGGGACTGGACCATGGGAACGGAGAGCTGCTCAAATCCTGTCATGAAGCTAGCTATTGCACCAGTAAAGACGGCATGATACCTCCAGAGCTTCGTGCACACATGAATGTCCCTCAAAACAAACAGCCCACAACTACTCACATCGTCATCTTTCGTTGTCTCATACTTGCAGTCAGCGAGCTGCACACGATCGACGACATGTCTCGTCAAATTTGAGAGCGGAAAATTCTCCTTAATCAAATCTGGGGCCGGCTGCAGGAAGGTGCGCTTCAGAGATTCCGCTCCCACACATTGCACCACCGTTGTTAGTACCACTAATATCACCACCACATACAAGACGCGCGAGACTCTTCCCATATTTCTTCTCCAGCTCCTCCCTGCAGCATCTGATCCAGCTCCAGAGCTGTGCAATCTCATTTTATTGACAAGGACGTCACGCGCGGCGATTACTGCAGCTGCTGGACGTCCTGCAGCTCCTATCTCTAATGCAACTCTGAAGTTGCTGTCTCTTCGATTCTGACAAGCTAGAGAAGAGATACCCAGCCCGCCTCTTTCCAGTAGTCACTACTGACTGTGAGCTCGCGTACTCTTCTCTTTGGCACGACCAAAACAAAGACAGCTTTCTCCTTCCAGTTCTTCTACTGACGCCTGGTGGGACCTAGTAAGTTTTGCATGGGCTCCTGCAACTGGTACCAACTGCTCCACTAGGCTGGTCCACAACTGTCGCGCGCGCCAGTATTTATTCTCTCCCTCTCTCTCTCTCTCTCTCTCTCAAACAAATGAGCGCTGCCGCATCATGGGTACGCGCGCACCTGTTCTACACAATACTACAAACGTGGAGCGTGGGACCTTGGCCGAACTGTACCAGTTTTCCAGCCAGTGTGGTCTTCACTGCTTTGGCTACTAGGTAGTCCACTTCGAAGTTATAGCAGTTCCTTTTGGGGCGAATTTTGGCATTGTTTCGACCTGAAAAATATGATTTCCACACATACAAGGGATTTTTCTGGGAAACATCATGACCTTAATTTGCCTTAATTTTTTAAATTAAAAGTTCATTTTTTACCACCAAATTGAGTGATTTTTGTGTCATTGGACAAGTAAACTGGAGGGCCACAAATGTTCTTTCACATCATAAGTAAAGGAGCATAGCAGAAACACACACCAAGAGGATGAGTGAAAGTTAGCTTTAATTTTTTTGAAAAATTAGCTGTAGACCTCTCTCTACTTGCAGCCCCATATCTTTCTCATTTTCAGTCTGTTTTGAGTGATTTAAAATTTGATGGGTGCCCTGATTAAAGCTTTACAAAGTTTCATTTCATTACAGAGGCAAGAATGCAACTATTAAAGATTTTAAGCTGAACCAGCACCCACCAGAGTGAACCAGCACCCACCAGTACACCATCCACTGGATGTCTATTATGATTCACTTGTGGATGAACCTCAACTGAATTACTATCTGGTTTCAACTTGGTAACCCATTCTTTAAGAAGTAGGTGCTGTATGTAGATAGATAGGGAAGAAAATAGATGACTACCATGAAAGTAGATGATTTATACACTTATAAGGGCTACTTTTACCAACTACTTACTAACCTGCTTGCGGGCTGTTAGTAGGTAGGTAATAATAAAAGAAGCAACTGAGCTAACCACCATGGTTAGGTGGGTTAACTGGAACCCAACAGAAAACTGTTTCCCGACTGCTTGCCATCCATCTATCCTTCATGGTGCGCTGGTTGGTGCCGGTTGAAGGTTCACTCTGGGCCGTGATCACGACCATTATGGCCGCATTAGTGAGCTGGTGAAGCCTGTCTAGAGGCTCTTTTTCGCTTCCCCACATGCAGCACAATAATGGTGGTGACAGCGAATGTAGAGGAGGAGGGGTGCACCTTGCGCAGCGTTGTAATTAAGTTATAAAGCAGGGAGTGGTTGTTGCGGTCAAGGAATCATTAATTAACATACAATTGGTAAGCTGCAAGTTGCAACTGCCCTGCTCTGCTGCTGCTACCTTCAAAGTTATTATTCATCAGATCAAGCCAGTAGTAAGTACCCTTGCTCCCGCTCTTAACTCAAAATTCGGCTGAACTTATTAATTGGCCGGACTTGTGATGCACAGTCGTTTCTAGTTTGTAGCTGGGTTGGTATTGTATTTTAATGTAATTTCTTTCTACTCTTGGGTTGCAAGTATTGAAAGCTTAAAAACTTCTGAGATTTTTCTTAGTGTATTTGGAGGTATGCTTCCAGATCATAAAACCCTGTGGGGGGCACTTCTGAAAACAAGATGCTCATGCACTTGGATTCTGTTTTTTTTTTTTTTTTTTAGTGGCGTTGTTTTTTTAAGAAATTTATTTTATTCTCAGTTGGTACCCATCGGGTATTGTGGGGAAAAAAAATTAATTTTTAATATTTTTTTTTAA
>Ga0116231_10008816_pt1 | contig 17456 bp, 13 predicted proteins | sample S1TSphgellanicum_2_FD_89695 | JGI IMG/M metagenome (GOLD analysis project Ga0116231, IMG submission 89695) | Host-associated microbial communities from peat moss isolated from Minnesota, USA - S1T2_Fd - Sphagnum magellanicum MG | ecosystem: Host-associated > Plants > Peat moss > Unclassified...
ACAACTTGAAAACAAGCAAGAAATGAAACATTCAAGGTTCATGAAATGGAACAATCGTATTAACTAACAAGAAATCACAAAGGTTGTATGCTTCAAATGCTACAATCACAAAACTATGGCTTGTAACTACTAACAAGGCTTGAAGGTTCTGCGTGCACTCAAAACCATGAAAGGAGATAATGAAAGATAACTCAAAACCAATCCAATATATACTATCTCCTAACCCTAAAGTAGGGTTAACCTAGTCGTCACCTAACCTTAGCCACCACCAAACCCTAACCTAGCTGTCGCCAAACCCTAACCCTAGCCACCACCAAAACCTAACCCTAGCCGTTGCCAAACCCTAAGTAGCCTCCATTTCCAAACCTTAGTGACCATTATTCAACCTAACTTAACTATTATAAGGATGTTAATACTATTCATCCTTTTGATGAATGTTTAACACATTCATCAACATTGGGAATTTGAACGAATAGTATTTCTAACTTGGGTTGGCTAAACTACTATTAGATGTGTCATGTTCACTTCTAGACCCTTCCATTGACAAGCACATTTCTTCAGCCATACTATGACACGAAGTTGTTGTAATGCGTAAGCTCTTTTAGCAAAGGAGTGGATTGTAGGCTTATATTTCAATGCATTGTCTAGGCTTTTTAGTATGCTTCGCGTGCATTCACGAACTTTTGCTTACATCAAAGCACAAACATTTAACAAAACAAGTGCATGTAGTTAGGCTAGGGTTCAAGTTCTAAGCATGTGATTGGGGATCTAAATTGTTCCCCTCCACAACAAGCATGAGGATCCAAACTATGCAGAAAACTATAATTTTTGGCGCCAAAACACCCAGTTAGTGCTTCTCCAAAGTCTCACCATGTAGGATGGTATGGACTATTGTCGGATTCCATTTCAATGAAACTCTGAAGCATCACCACATGGTGCTATGCATTGCCTACGAATATCATACATTACATTGTTCTTAACTATTGCCAGTATAAAGAAAGCAAACAAATATGCCTCAATGGGCCAAACGTTTGTCAAACATCCAAACAGATGAACTATTAAACTATATGTCCTACCCATTCGACAAGATGCAAGAACCTCTTCACAACTCATCACAAAGCTTGGCCCACCCTCATATTTAGAATCCTAGATTTGTTAAGCTTGTTGGAATGAGGCTCTTTGTAGCATGCCAACATCTATGCATAGTTGGTAATAAAAGGAAACTTACAATGCGGAGGCAACTTATTTTAGGCCTAGCTCTTCCACATGCAATAAGACCTGAGTAACTCATCAATCTTTTACTTGCATGTACGGATTAGAACCATACCTATTCCATTCTTGTAGGTAACAAACGTTCTGTTAGTTTGGCCCTATGTTATGTTCGAGGACATCCTAGCTATATTGCATGTTCACCCACTGACTAATTAATGGGTGAACTTATAAGAGTCCTTGTGACTCATGGCCTTCAAATTGGAAGCTAACAAACAAATTGTTTGGGACCTGGTTTTAAACTTGTTGAAGCACGTCAATGTGGGGTTTCATATATTTTAGTTGTAATCACGGCCATAGTAGTATAAGGAGCCATTATTGTCACCACGTCCCATTGATTGTTAATGAGTTAGAATTGTATGTTTATTATATTCGTATATTAGCCTATGTTTGGCCCATGTATGCATTTTTTTCCATTTTCATCCAACTATTTATGTTTGCAAATCCAATTGCTTTTTTTTTTCACATGTGTAGGCATGGTTTGGTTTATATCATAAATGTTTGGCCAATGCATTCAAAAATGCTGACATTACTAAGGCTTTGGGATTTATTCTGGGCAGTGGTTTTGTCTTACAAATTGGCTATGAGAGTGCAAACCTTCCCAAGGCTTCGTGGTTAGGTTTGGGATTGATTTCAAAGATGCCAACCTTACTAAGGCTCTAGGATTTAGTTTGGGTAATGACTTTGTCCTATGTGGGTTGTCAAAATGCAAATCACCTCCATAAGGTTTTGGGATTGGGTTTGGGAATAATTACGAGCAATGACTTTGTGTAGAGCATTTTTGAGGGAAGGTTAGTTGGTGTTGGCATTTGTATGCCCTTGGTACAATACATCCAATTTGTATGCGAGTTGTGTTGGCACAAGCATGTGGGAATAGGGTGGCTGGTTGATGCATTTATTGTCAAATCCACTTTGGGTTCCAATCCCATGGCAATGACATTTGAAGGGGCTATTTACTATTCATAAGGCAGTGACTTTGACACATCTAGGCTTCAAGATTCTAGCAAAGTCCATAGCAAGTGCTTAATCTAGCAAGTAGTTGTTGCCATGGTGACCTTCTCCAACTTGTAACACTCCCTTTTGAGTCCGTTGGCCTTTGGTACGCATTGCATCCTATCAATGCACATGCACATGAACTGGAATTGAAACATAACTCCACTAGTGGCCATAAGCTAGCAATGTTGTAATTTTTACATGTCTTGATTACCTTGTAGAAACACCCCATGATTATAGAATACATAGGTTTGTGTGTTCAAGTATAATGACCTTTGCATGCACATGACGACCTAGCTGTTATGGGTTTATACCCCTTTGCCCCATAGCCTACTGTGTGTTAATTTGAATTTAGTGTTCGCTAGGTTGAGACAATCCATTTGAATGAACATTCAAGTTGGAGCTAGATGAGCCATGGAACTCCCACCAACCTGGCATGTAGCCTTTGTGGCATACATGTTAGACAACATCATAGTTAAATATGCAAGGAAAAAAAAAGGTACCAAATCTAGTAGTGCAACTATAATCCACATAATTGATAAAAATTCCACCATAGGAGCTAGACAATTCAATTTCAATTGACCATGATTCATATTCTTATTTGGAAAATCCAAAACCTGATGTTATTACATGGCAAAACTATTACAATGTGCTTAAATGATTGGAACTTCACCAACAAAGCTTGCTAATTGGGTACCCTTTTGTCTAGAAATAATGTGCTTAAATGCTAACACACCCCATGCTAGTGTTAAAAATATTATTCGATTCTAATCCCCAAAGTTGGTGAATGTGACTAACATTCATCAAAAGGATGAATAGTATGCACATCCTTATAGTAATTAAGTTAGGTTGAATAATGGTGGCTAGGGTTTGGAAATGGACACTACTTAAGGTTTGGTGTCGAATAGGGTTAAGCAGTGGTTAGGTTAGGGTTAAGTGGCGGTTATTTTGGGGTTAGGAGATAGTATATAATGGAGTGGTTTTGAGTAGTCTTTCATTATCTCTTTTCATGGTTTTGAATGCACATAAAACCTTCAAGCTTTGTTAATTGTTATCAACCATAGTTTTGTGATTGTAGCATTTGAAGCATACAACCTTTATAACCTTTTTGTTAGTTAATACAATTGTTCCATTTCATGAACCTCGAGTGTTTCATTTTTTACTTGTTTTCAAGTTGTTTCCAATAGCTACCCAATGTTGCCCTTGAGTTCCCAAATTGTTTCTTCATTTAAGCTCCTAAACATTAATGTGCAATGAAAACAAAATGGTGGTGATACTCACATTGTATTTGGGCTACTATTGTTGGGTTGGTGATCATTAAATATGCACATTTACCTTATGTATTAGTGCTTCACCACCACATTGTCCTCAATATGGTAATGGCTTGCCTTCTTGCCTTGTAGTTGTAATCATGAACAACTAGCTATATCAACCAAACTCCATGCACTTGACACATCCAACCTTTAATGACATTATTTGTGTCCCATAATCATGTGTATAGGGATGAAATCACAACCAATAATCATGAAGACCCTTTTTTCATATTAATTGAAAAAACCCAATAAAACACCATTTGCTAGAATTGTAAGAGTTTTGGGCATGACCTAACTAAGGATACATAAACATGTGGCCCATTGCGAGGGAATGATCACTGAGGCATTCATGCAACCCAACAACTTCCACCAAACACCACTACACATTTATCTAAATGAAGATAGGCTTAGATGATAGTAATTACTACCAGATTTTACCTTTCCATTGAAGTATATAAACTAACAACCTCCTTGTACCTACATTCATATTCTCCACACCACGTCAATCTACAATGTATATACAACTAGCAACACAATGTGTTCCCTGCACTAAGTTGGTAAACAAATCACACACAAAGTCAAGCAAAATGTAGTAAGCAAAGACTTTGTTGCGTGGATGTTTGATTTTTTTAGTCCATCAATTTTCCTTTCTAGTTGGTCAACCCCTGTAATAGTTTTGTCTTTCAGGAGAGTGATGGTTGGATTTGTGGGAGTCTCATGGCCACCATATTTAGCTTCAGTTATCATTATAGGTTTAAGAACCTCTTCTATAAATGTGTCTTATTGTGTTGCCACTTGATTAGTCTCTGCATGTAAAGGTAGCATATTAGCAAACACAACATTCCCTAAGTCAATTTCATGAGCACCATCATCATTGGTTGGTCTTTTATGCTTCCTTTAGCATCCTTTTTGATCTTTTACCACTTGAGGTTTAGAATAGGCTACAAATGCCAAAATGTTTTCACTATCTGTCACCCACTTTCTCTCCCTATGCTCTTGTCCTAATGCTTTCACCTGCCAACAAACATTAAAAAGACAATCATTGAGAAAATAAATAACTTTAGCTTCCCCTATCCTCCCCTTTTGTGTATTCAAAACACATGAAAACACCAATTTCACTTAAAATCATGTGTACCTCCTTAACCTGCCAATTTTCATATCTCCATTTCAAAATTAGTGTCCAAATGTTCTCTATAGATTTCCATCCTCCATATTAATGGGTTCACCCTCATAATCCCTAAAGAAAGGGGCCTTCTTGTCCTTGGGCATCAAAATGGCTTGCAAAAGCTCATCTTGGATATCCTTCAAAGAACTCTCCAAAGTGAATGTCACATCCAAAAATGTTTCCACCCTTTTTGCATCATATACAACTCTATAAATGGTTCCCTTGGGCAATGCATCATGTGAAAGATCCCCTTTACATTGATTTTCAATCTACCCATTGACACTTTATACCTCTTCATCATATCTCTAAAATAGCTCAATCACACATTTCATCAAGACTTTGTGGCAAGACTTACTATTGATGGGTGCATTTGGAAACACCATGGGCATCTTTTTGTCATGTGCAAAAATCAACACACTCTCCTCCACACTCAAATGCGTGTATAAGTAGAACATAGTGAGGGGCCTACTTCCTCCCTCCCCTTCATTATGAACCTTCTTCAATGCCCACGTATCATTTGATGGGTTCCTATCACTGTCATAAATAATTGCCAATTGCACATCCCTTAACACAATGTGAACACCCATTTTGAGGAGGAACACAAAATGTTTAGGAATTTCATAATTGAACTGTTGGATGGTAAGCTACTTGTAGTTTACATCAACATTTGAATCAACTCATTCATATGAATCTACCCCAAACAATTGTAGCATGTACTTATCAAGAATATCAAATTGTCTTGTTTCTTGCACATGTGAATAGATGTAAGGCATTGCCCATATAAACAAAATCAATATGTAAATGGAGGTAATTGAAGACATGACAACATATGTATCAATGGTGTTACTATAGTTTTTTAGGGATTTCATGGAATGGGAAGCATGCAAAATTTCACCTAAAAGATAATAAGAATGCGATGGCCTGTGGTCTTAAGAATTGGGAGCATGAAATAAAGCAACTACATCTTGCCACTTATTTTGAATGTGAGCATTAAGAATCTCCTTTGGAGAAAGGTTGTGTCCCATGCATCCTTCTATTGTAGAATCTACCAAAAAGGGATGATTGCATGACTATCACACACAAATCCACATTCCGGTAGAATGTTATTTTTTACAACATAGTCCTCATCCATTTCAACAAGTTACAAACTAGCTAGAGATTTGTCTTATGAGCATTCTTTCTGGCAAATTACCCAAGCATCCAAAGTCATTTGTGAAGGAAATTACTTGATGAAGCTTCACAACAACATCTAGAATTTGAGAAGAAAACTAGTCATGGTAGTTTCGAACAAAGTTGGGGTAATTCTGAACAAGAATATCACAATACTGGCCAAGATGCAATGGGGTGACTTCCATTGGTACCCGATATTATTTGAGACAATTATTTTGCACATATTATGGCAAAACATCCATGGAATTTGAAGGAAATATTCATTTAGTTATTCCTCACATTATAATGGAGTTGTTGAAAAGAAGAACATGCACATTGTAGAAATAACATGTGTCATGTTGAATGAAAAGAATTTGCCAAATTACTTTTGGGCTAAAGCAATAACGACTATAATCTATATCATGAATTGAGCACCCACAACAGCAGTTCATGGCATGACACCCGAAGAAAAATTCATAGGCAAGAAACCAGATGTTTCACACCTTAAAGTGTTTGGTTGCATTGCATACATGCATGTTCTTGACAAAAAGAGATCAAAAGTAGACCCAAAAGTTGAGAAGTGTATCTTCATTAAATATTCTTTAGAACAAAAAGGATATAGATGCTTCAACCCTTCCACTCAAAAGTTGTAAGTGAATAGAGATGTTGTGTTTGATGAGATGGTCAATTGGTATTCACCATTGAAGATAGCAAAAAATGGAGAGGTTAGAAATGGTGATGTTTCATCAAATGTGAAACAAGAATCACAATTAATTAGTGGACCACAAGAGTCTTCAATTAATGAGTCTAATAGCACTCCATGGATAGGAAGATTAAGATCTTCAAACATTTTACATGGTAATTTTCGAACATCATCTAAAAATTCTCATGTAAATGGTGAGTCAAGTGATTCATAAAAGAGTGTGGGTGAAGAATCAAGAGTCCTTTCAATTACTACTATTGAAACTTGGATAACCAAGAGAGCTTTGAAAACACTTGATAACAACAATCAAGTATGAAGATCCACACGAGTCAAATACCAATTAGGCACACGGGACTAGGACAAAATGGTTACCACCCAAGCACATTTAAAAAATTTATTTTAAAAAACCCTGCCTTGGCCGAGTGTATATTTGGGAAACAGCCACCCTATGCAGGGTCACTCTATTCATATATGAGGTGCTGTCCAAATACACTAAGAAATTTCTTGGAGTGCTTTAAGGGATTACTAACTTCACATAAGCCAGAATCTTTGTCCTTCTTACAATATCTCTGGTTTATTCAGTCAACGGCACCTGTGAAGGGCTAGGAGGATGGGGGATTCGGCTCACATCCCTAGACAAAAATATTTAGGTCCATCTTCCCAAATCTCCAGAGCACCCAGTTCAGAGTTTGCACTTACTTCTAGATAGACCCTTGATCTGCACCAGAGCACATAAAAGTTTCCTACTAAGTAAGTCACCAATCAGCAGGAGGGAAGTAAATTGGAATAGGCTAATTAGAACCTATGCAGAACGAAAGAAAGAAAAATAATTGTTTGTTTGCATTTTTTTGGGGGGTCTTTTGTGTAGTGTAACGCCCCATCATAGAGGCATTTCCAAAACAAGGGGCTTAGGATGAGGGACTAACCAAATCCAGCCTGCATTTTTGGAATGTCCCCCACCCTTGGGTTTAAAAACCCATAAAGGATGAGGTGGATGTTTTAATAGACTTAAATATGTGTAGATCACCAGGTACTCCTCAAGATTGGGAGGGATCTTCTGCCTCAGAGTGCATAACAATGCTTTCACTCTCCAGGAGGAGGTAAGATGCTTCTTCTTTTCGAAGAGGGATATTCGAATAATGCCTCAATATACACTAAAAACTGCACAAAAGATGACTACTTCAAAAGATCCTTCTGAGTCATGAAAAGGTTTCCATTTGCTTTATCAACTCGTTGACCTCAAATAGATAAGTGGACACCAGGAGTTCTGTGACTGAATTTGCTAAAATCTTTTAGTTCTTTTAGTCAGGGTTTGTAATCCCCTTCACTGCATACTTAACATCTTTTGCACTACGGAATTATGAGCTCATTATGTCAAGTAAGACATTAGGAAGCCCATTAGGGCACATGGTGATGCATCCAACATGTTGGACAAGAGCCGGCCATTCCATGACACTAAAGGGTCTGGGTTGACAGAGTCAAGAATTTAGAAAAAAAAATCATGTTCTATCCATAAATTTTGGTGATTGTTAGTGATCAGCATTGGAGGATAAAGTCAAATAATGTGAAAAACGACATTATTTGCCATCCCAGACGTCCACATGCTGGCAATTTTCAGAAAGGAGAAATGTAGGTTGTTGAGAAACTTATAATCAAAGGCAACCACAAAATCTGCTTACTTTGGTTCATTTGATCCAAACCAATTGATTTTCCCTCCAAAACGGTGCCATGTAAGTTTAGCCTCAATTTGCCACTTGTTGGTCTTGGACCCTCATCTAAAGGCTATGGTTCCAATTTATGACTCTCAGCCAATAGCATTGCTCTATTTCATTGGACCCTGGACCTTGGACCCTCGTCTAAAGTGGCCTTAAGTTTTGTAACAAATTTCTGAGGAAGCAGCATTCCCAAGAGGGATTGAATTAACATCCTGAGGTTCTCTTCCCCCGAAACAAATTTAGGGCGTTGGAATGCCAAATTAGGTACCACGCTCCTGACATACAGGTTTTCTTGGGTTGCGGCGAATAGCTTTTATAAATCCACAATATTTTGTAACAGGAGACTTTATAGATACGAAGGGATCCAATAAAATGAGTCGGAAGTAGCATACCATACTTTCTTGTCAGCTTTGCCGGAAATTGCTTAAAATTTTTGGATGAAGAGAAATCTCAAAAAATTCATGGAAAATTTGACGAATTGTATAATTAAAAAAAATTCATATATATGAATATTTTAAAAGTTTCAAATTGAACCAATGAAAATGTGGAAACTGATCCATGTTGCCTAAGGTGAGCTATGACTCAAATTTCATAGAGAGGAATTTGTTAACTAAAACAACAGTGGAGACAAAACCTAGTTTTTAAATTTTGGATTTTAACTCCACTCGCGAATGGTGATCTCAAGGTATCTTATGCAAGAGCTATATAACAAAAAAGTAACAAGCAAGAGACATTTATAAAAGAAGTAAAGTTCAAATGTTTGAGAACCCCATGTGGCCAATTTAAAATATCCAATTTCAAGGGCTGAAATGACCTCATAACATAAAATTAATTGATTTCGATCCTTGCCCACCAAAACTGACCACCCCACACAACAATGTGCATGGTAAATCCAGGAGGATGGGCATCGCGGATGTGGGGCTGGACACCCAAAATGAGGGGCCTAAGGTGAGGTGGTGTGGGATCTGCCCCTGCACTTGGGGAACGTGACCCCCCCATCAGTGAGCTTTCTCAATGGTAAAGTACAATGCAAACATTATCATGAACCTAAACATACATCTATCATGAAGTGTAAGAGGAGCTTTCTCAATCGCAAAGCACAATACAAACATTATCATGAACCTAAACATACATCTATCATGAAGTGTAAGAGGAGCTTTCTCAATCACAAAGCACAATACAAACATTATCATGAACCTAAACATACATCTATCATGAAGTGTAAGAGGAGCTTTCTCAATCGCGAAGCACAATACAAACATTATCATGAACCTAAACATACATCTATCATGAAGTGTAAGAGGCTGGGTTCTATGCCAGGAGTAGGGGTACCTTGCACTTAGAAGTAAGCATAAGATCCTCCCTCTTATTTAGGAGGGATTCAAAAATATAAGATGCCCTCCAAGTACACTAGGAAATTTCTGTAGTGCTTCAATGAAGGTCTGCTCCCAAGGGCCATCACCCCAAATGCCTGCATATACCTGAAAATGATGGGAGGCCCACAGGAGCAGGCCTTGCACATAGTAAAGTATTGCAATGTTTTTCAACAAATGTCTACATGTGGATGGCGGAAGATCTCTTTGTTTGACAAAGGCATCTTCAATGGTGCTTTCATATATGGAGAAGATAACGTTGCATTGCTTTACCCTATTGTTTTCAGTTGGTGTTGGAAGTTGAGGAGTTCCAGGTTCAGTGATTGACATATAGGGTAAACTGGCACATCATCGATTGCCTGCCTATGACCATACACTTTGGCAGATCTTTCTCAATTCTTCTCCATTTTGAGTGATTTAAAATGTTATAGGAACACCTTCTCAAGCTTTACAAATCATCTTTGAAATGCAAAGTCAACGGACCAGCCAAAAAAAGGTTTAAAGAAAATGTGTTTTATAAACTGCAAAATGCGTTTTTTTTCATTTTTTTCATTTTGGCCCCTTCAACTTTCTTATTCATAGCTTTCTTATTCATTTTAAACGATTTAAAGTGCTATAGGAGTGCCACCTGAAGTTCTACAAATCATCTATGAACTCTAATAACAAAAGAGCAAAATACAAATTTTTTTTTGAGTGTTTGAGAATTGGTCTTTGTAAGGTTTGATGGTTTGATTTTTGGAGTTCTTGACCCCTTTGCTTTGGGGGCTTTGGGGGGCTGTATGTTTCTCAATTCTATTCTGTTTTTGATGATTATTAGTGTGTCAAATGCACCAATAGGTGGGGTTCAAGTTTTGTTTGGACACTAGAACAACGGAGCCTTCCTTTTGGATCTGGCCTACCCTAAGCACTTGTGTTCAGTCATTGGCTGGTTTACTTTAGTAGGGTAACACACAAGTAGTTCTCAAAATAATCACCCTTCACGCCGAAATCGAGGGTGGTTATTTTGGGAACTCCTTTCTTCAAAGGAATTATTTGATGTAAAAATGCACATGCGATTTTTATTTTATTTTATTTTCATGATACCCACCAAGTATTTATGATATTCGGTATTTGTTGTATATCATAAGAAAAAGTGAAAATGATATTGGGCTTTATGAAAACCACAATGCCCATTTTTGTGACCCTTATGTTTTTGTAAAATTGATGAATTTTTACATTGTTTGGGTGGGTATTGTAGGGTGCATTGTGTATCATTTGGGTATCAGATTTTAAACATCACAAAATTTCAATTTAATGACATTATGATCGATATCTGGATTGTTGGTTTTTTCTTATGTGATAATTGACTAATAAGAATTGGATCCAACTCATGTCCTTTTGAAATGGTGTGACTCCGGGTGAAATAATTTTTTTTTACTTGAGTTAGGTTTTCAGGGTAAATTTTTAATCAAGTTTGAGGTTTAAGGGGTCTATTTAGTTAGATATTAACTATGGGTGTACAATGCGTCTCATATTGTTTAATTGTGACTCTCCTCAAGATTATTTATTAATTTTTGGGTGATGGGCATTTAAAAAAAAATTGATCAAATTTTGGACAATCCCAAATTATGAAACCTTCCTACACTTTATGAGGACAAAACACCCAATGAAAAGGGGAAAACAAGGAACAAAAGGAAAGGACCCATGTCCATGCCATAAAATAAAAATCATTAGCCAAGTGGCCAAGTAAGAGGAACGAAAAAAAGTCATGTACCCAAACCTCCATGTCACAAGAAGCATGTCAGACAAGGAAAGGGGAGGTACATTAGAAAAATCACCTAGCTTAAAAGATCCTTCGTTAATAGTATCAGCCTATTTTGAAATAAATGCAGTTTGCACCTGCTGCAACACCACTTACACCCTTTGCATGTAAAAAACACAAAAAACTAAAAGAAAAGGGCTTTCAAAGTCCTTTGCTATCCAAGCCATGTTAACACAATGATGGAAAAAATTGTCAACTTGTTGATGTCAAGACCCAAAAACCTAAATGGCAAGAGGGAAAGACAAGTATGTAGGGTACCAATATCGACAAAAAATTTCCTTTGTTTAAATGGCCATTGTTGTAGCCACCCCATGAGACAATGTAGCATGTGAAATCAAGTCACTCGAGTGGAATAACAACAACAACATCAGCCAATGTGCAAATGCCATTAATCAAAAGCATAAAGTTGACCTATTGACATGAGGACTAGAAGTTAGGTGGTAGAAGAATGTGGGTCTATTGATGTGCAACATGAAAACTTGCATTTTTTGTGATGGATGAAAAGCCATCTTGCACGACATCATGTGATGTATTTTTTCCTTACCATGAGCATAACAAAAGAGGTGAATCCCCATGGGGTCTAAAGGTTGGCCACATGTGGGATGAGACAAACCAATGGCCAATGATGGGAAAAGCCCAATTTGGTGCACATTGCGGAGGAGAAAACATATGAAGTTAAATGGGAAAAAAAGGATGACTAGGTGACCAGACTACCAAGCACTTGCTTTCAACTTTGCAAAAGACCTCAAATGCACATGATGCTAATTTGAAATCAAATAAAAAAGGATGCTAGAAATGGAATGATTGTGCAATATTTTTAGAATGTTCTTTTGAAATTGATATGCACCCTTTTTTGCAAGTTGGTCAAGAGGGGGCACGCATGACATTGCCATTGTCCAAAGAAACTCTCATGTTATCTTCAAGTGGGCTTGGAATGAAATCAAACTTGAATTGCTTGGCCTTATCATCTCCAATAATAATGGATGAAAGTCTACTAAGAATCTTGAAGGAATGATAAGGGTAACAAGAGTCTAATTCCCAAGATAGGATGTTGATGCGATAACCTCAAAGGAAATGAAGCTAACCCTTCTAGAAGAAATGGGGAAATAGATCTGTTGACACACTAGGGGAGTTTGGGGGCAATTTAAATAACATGGGCCTAGGAGCTTACTAAAAACCCCCATAATGGTTGAATCAAAAGTCGCAAGTTGATGTTAAAAGCCCAAAAGTGGGGGGGAAGGAAAACAACAAATAAGAATGTTTTTGGGTGAAACATTGAAAAAAGATACCAAAAGTAATATGAACATCCCTTAACCTTGGGAACACCTTTGCATGGTGAACGTCCTCATCAAAGGCAACTTGCATAAAGGATAAGGATAAGAAGATGGAACAAAAAAAAACGCTAAAAACCTTGATGCCATTAGGAGCATAACAAAAACCAAGAGGGGAAAACCTACGAGGTAGGCCTAAAGTGGACCAAGTAAGCACTTGTGACAATGAATGGTTAGCCCCATGAATGTTAATTGGGAGACGAAATGATCAAAAGCAAAGTTGACAATAGAAATAAGGTTGAAAATATTGGTGTCATCAATTAAAGAAAGGAAAAAACAAGAGGTAAAAACATTTGAGGAGTAACATAAAACACCAAAATGTGCAAAATCAAAGAAGGATTTGATGAACAAATCGCTTTAGTGCACACCAATAAATGAAAGAAGGACGAAAAATTCTTTCAAAAGGGAATATGATTAAAAAAAGGAAAAAATTGAGTATAAAAAGTATAATCAAAGGGGAAAATTTGCAATAATTAACTTCTTGTTGTCAAGGACACAAAAAACCATAAGAACAAAAGCTAAAGGAATGATTTAAACCTAATTTTCAAATAAGGAACAAGACAAAATTACATGATTCAAAAACATGAACATAAGAACTAAAAACAATAGCATGAGATGTGTAAGACAACATGAAAACAAATATTTATTATGTTAACATATGCAAACATGAACATGAAAATAACATAACAAAGTTATGATGCGAGATCATGTTTAAAATTAGTGTTAAATAGATTAAAGGAAATGAAGGATCTTACTTTTATTTATACCCCTTTGGGGATCTAGTTCATGGAAGTTTTCAAAAAAACTTATATGTGTCCATTGAATAAATAATTTTTTAAAGAACCTTCCTAATTGAAAATCAACTATGAATTAATTGAAATTTAATTAAAAGTCAACTAGGAGTTAATTATATTTAAGTAAGATTTAATTATGAGTTAATTGAATGTTAATTGAGAGTTAATTACAAGTTAACTTTGAGTTAATTAGGATTTAATTAAGATTTAATTCAAAGTTGACTGGGAATTAATTGGGAGTTAATTTGAACTTAACTAAAACTAATATTTAATTATAATCAACTAAGAGTCAACTAGAAGTGAATTATGAATTCAGTGGAAATGACTTAAAATTTAACTAGAAGGTAACTAAAAATGAATTGAAATTAAACTAAAAGTTAAATACATGGATGAACATTCAAATAAATGAACTCCATGGCATTAGCATCCTTGACACTTGTCACCCAAAGTTCTTGAAAAATGGCCTTATGTGAAATGGAATTAAAGGTGTTTATGATGTTCATTTGAAACACCACCTAATCATGATGGATGTATAAAGCCACACAAATACCATGAACCATAACTTCATACCCACCTTTAACAGCCACACCAAACTACTAAAGTGACAAGTGTGAAGAAAATGCATCATGGAATTGAAAACATAATGTTTTATTCACAAGTTGATAAAACGCCTTGCCCATTGTTTTTGTTCAAATGCCACCTAAAGGTTTGGCCAAAGCCGAAAACCTAACGACACCAAAAATCAAAGTAATAGGCCTTGGGATATGGCCTATGGCCACATGGAACTTGACACACCCCCAAGCTTCTTAATGGACTAAAATGTGAGTCCAAACTGAAAACAACAAAAGAGTAAGGAGTCGGGGCACGCTCCTTGGCTCATAGCACTTTGAGGAAAGAGTTGGGGCACGCTCCTTGGCTTGTAACACTTTGAAGGGGTAGAAGGGCGTGCTGGAGTTTCGGGATGGGACTAGGAAGAGTGACAAGCATTAACTACTCACACGGACCTGCACAAAACCAACACAAGGTGGTTAATGCATAGTTAGAGCACTTTTGGTGCTAAGACGAACCATGGGCAACTCAGTCTCATAAGACTCACCACGGCCCAAACTTGGGGGAAGCCACCACCTTCCCCCTTATAGTATACTTTGTGCCTCTCCACGAGGCCCACATCCAAATGGCTTTTTGTCCCGAGACTCCCAAGTGAGAATCTCGAAATTACCAAAGTTGGGACTCCCGCGACTTTGGGGCCCCATAACTATGTGTGCAGACCTTCGATTGAGATGAGGTCTGAAACAAAGTTGTAGCCTTCGTTGAGTGCTTTCCAATGGTATGTCGCACGCCACCTGCACACAAGGAAATCGAGTTGATTCCTTACTTTTAGTGGCCGGGAGTCAAATTGCCAATTTGACTCCCGGCCCTTCTTTTGGCCATAACTTGTGTTTTCAGATGTCTAAATGGGTCATGCGAGCCCATTTTAGACATCTATGTTTCAATAGATTTCCAATGATATGAAAAATTCCTTGAGCCATTGGGTTTTGACCCTTGCAATCATTCTCTGAACATTCGAGAGTCCACTAGGACTTCAATTCCCAACATGGGAGTTCATTTGGGAGTGTGAGGGTTCTTTCCCTCACACTCTTTTGCACTCCCGAGGGCATGAGAATGTGATTCCCGGACTTAGTTTTGGCTCGCACCCTTGCAAGCCCTTTGCCTTGGTCGCAAGCCCAAGGCTAGGGTCGTGACAAAACCCAATTGGTGGAATTGAATGAAACCATTTTTTGAATCTTTTAGTTTGAAAAAATCTCAAAGATATTTGAAGACCATGCTTGAAGGACCCCTTATTAACATATGAAACAAACGCAAAAATGTTAATAAAAAAAATTCAAGGTCTACATCTAGCTAAAAATTCATCAATGAATCTAGACAAGGGGAATATGAGCTTGAAGGATGCAAAGTTCGTAAAATGTTGATAGTTTCAGAAAAGGTTAAGGCTAAGGCTAGGGCAAGGGGGGCTAAAACCTTGGTAAGACATGCGAACTCTTTTATAAACCTAGGGGTTGAACTTTGCCCAAGCTAACGAATAAGGGGAAGGATGAGCATAGGATTTAAAGGAGGCATGGTCGCCATAAGGGCCCAATTCATAGGTAGCATCGTCATAAATGCTTGTGTTTTGAGAATATGTTTAGTTTGAAATTCCTCCCAATCACTTGAAAGGAATCGTTGAAAGCACATCCTAGTTTTTTGATGCCCAATTGATCCACCCTTAGGGGGAAAGGTGAGATGCCATTGTGGAAATAAAAGGAATAAATGCTAGGTGACCATGTCAAATAGATCATGGGCAAGGTGATTGAGGGGGAGATGAAAAGTTAATTGCACCTTTTGTCAGCAAGCAAAAGGGATGCACACATACAAATGGGCCAAAGAAAACTTAAATGAAAAGTGTCGAAAAGGTCCAAAGCCAAAAACTAAGCTTGCATAGTCGAAGGTGAAGAGGAAACCAAAAGGACAATTGAAATGTGAGGGCACCCCCTATTGGAAGAGCATGAAATGTGTGACAATGCTTTTGGTGATGTGCCATGCCATGCTATGAAAATAACAACCCACATCTAGAACAAGTGACATTGTGTTGGGCCCCACTATGGCCTGTGAGGGATGATGAGGGACCAACCATGCAATGAACACAAAAAATGACATCCAGAGAGAAGAAGGCCCTAAAGCCAAAGGCAAAAACATAAGAAAAACAAGAAAAAAAGACCTTGACATTCGAAGGGACAAAACCCATTATAAGAAGGAAAAACATAAGAAGGATGCGAGAGGAAACGGACGCCATCCTTAACAATAAATTAATTTTAAAAAAAAAGGCAGCCCAAAATAGATATATTGTAGTCTCCTCCTTTGGATTGAATATATAAGTTGAAAGAATAGAACTTGGGACAGTACGAAACAAGAGGTGTCTTCAGGGAAGTGGCCAAACTTACTGCCTCATCTGGTCCCAAAAGCAAACAATAACCCCACTAATTACCATCCAGGGTAGCTATTATGACTACATCTGACACGACCCAGTCATGAATTGAGCCCACAAGGACCTCCAATGGGTGAACTTGTGAGGCCGCCATGCTCTGAGCATGATGCTTCTACATTGATGTACAACGACTACTCTTGTCCTTTTTGTTCCTCAACAGTACAGAGATTCTTATATGCCAATGACACAGTTCTGATTTCAAAGATAGGAATAATTTCGTTGCCCGGGCCCTAGTGGGATGTTTTGTGGACTTATAAGTTTTGGTGGGCTAGTAGAGCTATCAGTAAAGTCACGCAAGTAAGGGGCGAAAATGGCCAGTTTCGGCATAATAGGGCATCAAACGTGCAACTCGCAATGAAAGTTTTTACAAAATGAAATAACTGGGACCCAGGCTAGTTTTTCCACCAATTTTGGTGGTAAACTGAGTTTCATCCTGTCGTTCCTTTTACATGAGCGCCTCCACTGCTGCTACATATTATTTCACTGCTACTACCTGGACAAATATTATAATTAAATGCTGAGTTTTAGCATTTCATACTAAGATTTAATAAAATTTCCTTGCTTTGCAGATACCAGTGAAAGAGGGGATAGGGGGTGAAAGAGGGTGAAGACATGAAGATAGGGTGACTTTAGGGATAACTCTATTAACTTATCTAAGAATAAGAAAAGGATGTTATGGCAAGCATTTGCTTGTGGGGTGTATGAATCGAAGAAGAATTTCATGAGTACCAGGGTTAGATTTTTCGAGATGAATACTATGCCCCCAACACCCGACCCCCCCCCGTCACGACCCCCCACACCATACCAACACGCAGCGCACCATCAACG